>Ga0068860_100001172_pt1 | contig 28722 bp, 27 predicted proteins | sample KBSSwiS32_FD_66597 | JGI IMG/M metagenome (GOLD analysis project Ga0068860, IMG submission 66597) | Switchgrass rhizosphere microbial communities from Kellogg Biological Station, Michigan, USA - KBS Switchgrass S3-2 | ecosystem: Host-associated > Plants > Roots > Rhizosphere > Soil ... | reverse complement strand
CAAGCGCGTCGGCGAGAACGAAGTGCTCTACGGGTCGGTCACCGCGGCCGACGTCGCCGCGGCGCTCGAAGCGAAGGGTGTCTCGGTCGACAAGCGGCGGATCGATCTGGCCGGCGGTATCAAGAAGCTCGGCGACCACACGGTGCGGATCGATCTGCATCCGGAAGTCGTGGCCGAGGTGGTCGTCTCGGTCATTCCGGAACGGTAAGGCCCGGCTTCGGGCGATTCGAGATGTCAGATCGCGGCCAGGGCGAAAGCCCCACGCTACCGATCGAATCGCCCGAACCTTCCGCCGTCCCCCGCCGGAATCCCCGGCTCGAAGATTTTCTGGTCGAGCCGACCCGCAAGCTTTCCGATTGGCGCTGGCTGTGGAAAGGGGACGTTGCATTCCCGATCCGCAGCCATCGCGGCTTTCTGGGCCGGCTGCTGGTGGCTTGGAAGCGCCTGCTGCGCCCGCTGGTCAAGGTGCCGCAGAACGATCTGTGGGAACGCCAACAGATCTTCAACCTGATTCTGCTCGAACATCTCGAACGACAGGATGCGGAGCGCGAACGCCATCACGATCGTCTCGCCTACCTCGAAGAGCTGGACGCCAAGGGCATACGCGAGCTGATGCAGCACAACGACGCGCTGTTTTCGCGCGTCGACCAGAAGCTCGACCGGGTGCGGCGCGAATCGCGCGACCTGCTCGCCTCGTTGGGCGCAGCGCTCGCGGTGGCCGAAAAAGCGGACGCGGCTTCTCCTTCGGGTGAGCCCTCCTCGGATAAACCCACCGTCGAAGATCTCATCCGAGTGCGCGACGAACACGCCTACCTCGAATTGGAGCGTCGCTATCGGGGCACCGAAGAGGAAATCGGCGAACGAATCTCGATCTACCTGCCCTGGTTGGCCGAGCGCTCTCCGGTGCTCGATCTCGGCTGCGGCCGGGGCGAGTCGCTGGCTCTCTTACGCACCAAAGGGATCGCCGGTCGCGGGGTCGATTCCTCCGCCCGAATGGTCGATCTCTGCCGCGAGCGCGGGCTCGAAGCGGTCGAAGGCGATCTGTTCGGCCACCTCGCGGGCCTCCCCGAGGGCGAGCTCGGCGCGATCGTCTCGTTCCACGTCATCGAGCATCTGCCGCCGGAATCGCTCGACCGCTTGGTTCGGCTCGCCTACCGCGCGCTCCGGCCGGGCGGCACGTTGATCTTGGAGACGCCGAACCCGCTGTCGCTGGTGGTCGCCGCGCGGAACTTCTGGCTCGATCCAACCCATCGCCGGCCGGTCCATCCCGAGAGCCTGAAGCTTCACTACGAGCTTGCGGGTTTCGATCCCGTAGAGCGCCTCGATCTGCGACCGTTCCCCGCGAGCGAGCGCCTGCCCGAGATCGATCTCAAGGAGATCCCCGAGGCGCAGCACCTGCTCGCCGATCGGGTCAACCGGCTGCGCGACCAGGTCGACGAGCTGCTGTTCGGCACCCAGGATTTCGGCCTGATCGGCATCAAGCCCGGTCGTTCCTAGAGCCCTGCCGTGAGAACTCCGTGAAATCCGATTTCGCCTTCGGCTCGAAACGCTGCGGCTGCTCCTTGCCGAGCCATCCGCTCCGCCGGGTGGTTTTGACCGGTGGCCCGGGAGCGGGTAAGACCGCGGTGCTCGAAATGGCGCGGCGAAGCCTGTGCCATCACGCGGCGTTCCTACCGGAGTCGGCGAGCCTGCTGTTCGGCGGCGGCTTTCCTCGCATCCTTTCGGACGCCGGCCTGCGCGCGGCGCAGCGCGCGATCTTCCACGTTCAATCGGAGCTCGAACGGCTCGCGGAAGAGGATGGTCGCTCGGCGCTCGCCCTTTGCGACCGCGGCACGATCGACGGGCTCGCCTACTGGCCGGATGGTCCCGACAGCTATTTCTCCGAATTGGGCACAACGCTCGACGAACAGCTCGGGCGCTATAGCGCGGTGATCCACCTCCGAACGCCTGCCCCGAACCAGGGGTACAACCACCAGAACGAGCTGCGCATCGAGTCCGCTCGCGAAGCGCACGCGATCGACGAGCGAATCCTCGACGTCTGGGCAGCCCACCCGCGCCGTTTCGTGATCGACAGCTCGCCCGAGTTCCTGCACAAAGCGTCGCACGCCCTCGCCCTCCTGCGCGCCGAGCTGCCGGAGTGTTGTCGGGCGATCGAGGGGTAGGGGACGATGAACCTCCTCGACCTCTTCGCCATCCCGCTCTCCGAGACTCCGGCGAAGGCGGCGCTTCGATATCGCGGGGCGGACGGTGCCTCGACATCGCTCTCTTACGCGGAGCTGTATCTCGCCGCGGAACGTACGGCGGCGGGATTCGCGGCTCGCGGCCTGGTCCGCGGCGACCGGATCGCGTTCTTCCTCGGTAACCGGCCGGAGTTCGTGATCGCCTATCTCGCGGCGATCCGTCTCGGCGCGATCGTGGTGCCAATCAACCTTGCGTATCGGAAGGTCGAGCTGGCCCATATTCTCTCGGACGCCGAGCCGCGGCTTCTGTTGACCGAGCGGGAGCTGTTGCCGATCGTGGGGGAGGTGGACGCCGCGGCGCGGGGAAGCGTCGAGGCGACGGTCACGGCGGAAGATCTCGCCGAATGGACCGACGATGCGGCGGCGCCGATCTTGACCCCGCCGATAGACGGTTCGGAGCTGGCCTTCCTGCTCTACACCTCCGGCACCACCGGGCGGAGCAAGGGGGCCGAGATCCGCCACGACAACCTGCTCGCGACGATCACCGGCTTGCTCGCCGCCTGGGCCTGGGAGCGGAACGACGTCCTGCTGCTCGCCCTGCCGTTGTTTCACACGCACGGCCTGGTGGTGGGGCTTCACTGCGCGCTCGCCGCCGGGGCGACCGTCGATCTGCGGCGGAAGTTCGAGGCTCCCGGAATCGCCGCGGATTTGACATCGAGCGATCCGGCGCTCCGGCTGACCCTGTTCTTCGGCGTACCTACGATGTACGTCCGGCTGGTCGAGGCCCTGGCCGATCCTTCCGTCGACCGCTCGCCGCTCGCCCGGATGCGCCTGTTTTGCTCGGGGAGCGCGCCGCTCGCGCCCGAGACGTTCGAGGCGTTCCGCGAGCTTTCCGGTCATGCGATCCTCGAACGCTACGGCATGACCGAAGCCGGGATGATTCTTTCGAACCCCTACGCCGGCGAGCGCCGCGCCGGCACGGTGGGCACGCCGTTGCCCGGAATCTCCGTCCGCCTGGCTCGGTACGTCGAGGGCTCGTGGCACGACGTGGCCGACGGGGAGGAGGGGGAGCTTCTCGTCCGCGGCGGCAACGTCTTCGGCGGCTATTGGCGGGCGCCGGAAAAGACCGCGGAGAGCTTCGTCTCGGACGCCCAAGGCAACCGCTGGTTCAAGAGCGGCGACCTCGCGCGCCGCGACCCTCTGAACGCCGCGATCTCGCTGCTCGGCCGGAGCAGCGAGCTGATCCTCGCCGGCGGCTTCAACGTCTATCCGCGGGAGATCGAGGAGGTCTTGCTCGGCTTCCCCGGAGTCCGGGAGGCGGCGGTGGTCGGCCGGCCGCATCCGGATTTCGGCGCCGTCCCGGTCGCGTTCCTGGTCATCGAACCGGCCGCTTCTCCGTTCGACCGCGATGCGCTGATCGCGTTCGCCAAGGAGCGCATCGCCTCGTTCAAAGTGCCGCGCGAGATCCGCTGCGTCGAAACGCTCCCCCGCAACGCTCTCGGCAAGGTACAAAAACACCTCCTGCCGCAGTGATCGGAGGGAGCGAGAACAGGCGGGGCAGAGTACAATCCCACCTCGATGAAACCCGCATCCTTTGCTTACGAGGCGCCGGATTCTCTTCCGGCCGCCCTTGATCTTCTCGCGCGCTTTGGCGACGAGGCGAAGATCCTCGCGGGGGGCCAAAGCCTGATCCCGGTGCTCAACTTCCGCCTGTCGCAGCCGGCGCGGCTGATCGATCTCAACCGGATCGACGGCCTTTCCTATATTCGCCGCGGCGCGGACGGCGGCCTGTCGGTCGGCGCCATGACCCGCCAGCGCGCGGTGGAGCGATCGACCTTGGTGGCCGAAGTCGCGCCGCTGTTGGCCGAGGCGGTGCCCTGGATCGCCCATCCGCAGATCCGCAACCGGGGTACCGTGGGCGGCAGCCTCGCGCACGCCGATCCCGCGGCCGAGCTGCCGGCCCTCGCGGTGGCGCTCGACGCCAGATTTCGCCTGGCGAAGAACGGGGGAGATCGCTGGGTCGCGGCGCGCGATTTCTACACCGGTCTGTTCGCCACGTTGATGGAACCCGACGAGCTGCTGGTCGAAATCGCCATCCCGCCCGCGCCGCCCAGGACCGGTTTCGCCTTCATGGAAGTCGCCCGCCGCCACGGCGACTACGCCCAGGTGGGGCTCGCGTCGAGCGTGACGCTCGAAGCGGACGGCCGCTGCCGCGCGGCGCGGCTGGTTTACTTGAGCGTCGGCGATCGGCCGATCGAGGCCCGTGCGGCGGGCGCCGTTCTCGCGGGGCAAAGCCTGTCTCCCGAGGCGATCGCCGCCTGCGCCGCGGCGGTGAATTCCGAAATCAACCCGTTCAGCGACGTTCACGCGTCGGCCGAGTTCAAGCGCCACCTCGCGGAGGTCCTGGCGCGCCGGGCTGTGGCTCTCGCCGCCCAACGCGCAGGCCAGTCGGTGGGAACGATCGCATGAGCGATTCGATGAAAGTTGATCCGATGAAAATCGGGGTCACCGTCAACGGCAAGAAGAGCGAGCGCGAGGTAGAGCCGCGCCTGTTGCTGTCAGATTTTCTGCGCCACGACCTCGGCCTCACCGGCACCCATGTCGGATGCGAGCATGGCGTCTGCGGCGCCTGCACGGTGCTGCTGGACGGCGAGCCGGTGCGCTCCTGCCTGTTGCTTGCGGTCCAGGCGGACGGCCACGAGGTCGCGACGGTCGAGAGCCTCACGGGCGACGGGCCGGACCGCCTGCATCCGCTCCAAGAGGCGTTCCGCGATTGCCACGGCCTGCAATGCGGCTTCTGCACTCCCGGCTTCCTGATGACCCTGTTGCCGTTTCTCGACGAGAACCCCGATCCGACCGAGCCCGAGATCCGCGCCGCGATCTCGGGCAACCTGTGCCGCTGCACCGGCTACCAGCACATCGTGGACGCCGTCCTTCTCGCCGCGGCGCGACGGCGGGCATGAACGGAGAAAGAGCTTTTCCCTGGGAGCGCCGGCGTCCTCGCCGGCCGCAACGCTCGAAATGAGCAATCTGACGGAGCTCGAATCCCTTTTCGCCGAGCGCGAGCCTGTTGTTCTCGCCTTCGTCGCGGAAGAAGGTCGATTCGAGCGCCTTCGGCGCGAAGCCGCCGATCTCGAATCCCGCTTCCCCGATCCGACGAACCGCCCGCCGCTCTACGGCGTGCCGGTCGGGATCAAAGACATCTTCCACGCCAAAGGCTTCGTGACTTTAGGCGGCAGCCACCTGCCGCCGGAAGTCTTACAGGGTGAAGAAGGCCCGGCGGTCGCCGCGCTCCGCGCCGCGGGCGCATTGATCCTCGGCAAGGCGGTTTCGACTGAATTCGCCTACTTCGCGCCCGGGCCGACGAGGAACCCCAGAAATCCCGAGCATACCCCCGGAGGATCGAGCAGCGGTTCGGCCGCCGCGGTGGGAGCCGGCCTCTGCCCGCTCGCCCTCGGCACCCAGACGATCGGTTCGATCATCCGCCCCGCGGCGTACTGCGGCGTCGTCGGTTTCAAACCGAGTTACGACCGCATTTCGAAGGATGGTGTGATCCCGCTCGCCCCGTCGTTCGATCACGTCGGGATCTTCGCCCCTGACGTTTCGACGGTCCATCGCGCGGCCCGCGTGCTCTGCCGAGACTGGCGCCCGGTGGCGCCGCGATCGAAAGCCGCGGGAAAGCCCCGCCTGGGTTTGCCCGAAGGGCCGTACCTCAAAAGCGCCTGGCCCGAAGGGCAATCCCATTTCCAAAGAGTCGCCGAGCGCCTCGCCGCCGCGGGTTTCGAAGTCGTGCCGATTCCGATCTTCGCCGACTTCGAAGAGATCGCCGCCCGCCACCGCCGCGTCGTAGCGGCGGAGGCCGCCCGAGCCCACCAGGCGTCTGGCTGGTACCCGCAGTTCGCCGATCTCTACGAGCGCCGGACGGTCGAGCTGATCGAGCGCGGCCTTTCGATCTCCGCCGCCGACCTCGCCCGAGACCTCGAAGACTCCCGGATGCTCCGCCCGGAGATCGAATCCGTAATGGACCGCGAAGGGATCGACCTCTGGATCTCCCCGCCCGCCCAAGGCCCCGCCCCAAAAGGTCTAGGCAGCACGGGAGATCCGATCATGAACATCCCGTGGACCCAAGCCGGCCTGCCCGCCCTCTGCCTGCCGGCGGGCGAGAACCCGGAGCGGCTGCCGATGGGGCTTCAGGTGGTCGGGCGCTTCGGACGAGACGAAGAGCTGATCGCGCTGGCGAGCGGAGGATTGGAAGCGGAACTCCGGCGGTCTCGTAGGTAGGGCGATGCCGGAACCAGAAACCGAGACCTCATACGTGGTCTGCGTGGAGAACTCAGGCTATCCCGCCTCCTTGGAGCTGCGGAAGATCTACCTTCGCCTTTCCGACCCCAAGGCAGAAACGGACGGTTTGATTCGCGTCGTGGACGAATCCGGGGAGGATTATCTCTACCCCTCCCTCTTTTTTGCCGCGATCTCGATTCCCGTAGCCGTCGAAAGGGTATTCGCGGGCGTCGGGTAAAGCGCCCTGAGGGCTCCCTCCGAGGGTCCATGCAGCATTCTTCCACCGGGCCGCAAGGATTCCAATTCGGCACACCCGCGGGATCAGAGTTTCGTCGTCCCATGGAGCTTGGCTAGATCTCGATCAAAGGTGCCGAGGGGTAGGTGTCCGGCCCGCCGTGCGACTTCCAGTATCAGGCAGTCTGAGAAGCCGAGCTTTGGGCGCTCGCGAAACCGGTCGAGCGCAGCCGCGACGACTTCGGGCTCCTGAAGCGTCAAATCGCGATGCGCCAGAAGGATCTCGACAGCCGTCGCTATTTTGGCCGAGGGCTGTTCGTAGGCCGAGGCGAGAACCCACATTGCTTCGACGAGAACGATGTGGGACACCCAGGCGCCTCCGGCTATGAAAGCCTCGGCTGCGATGGTTTGACGTTCGTCGTCGCGCGCTATCAGACGAACCAGGATGTTGGTGTCAACCGCGCGCATGGCGCTTCTTGACGTAAGTGCGAATCCCTTCCTTCATCTCCTCAAGGGTGCGGGGCTCGGGCGGTAGGTCGAACACCGCGTGATGCAGGTCTTCTGAAGAGTAGCGTCCCGCGCGACGGACAAGGATCTTTTCGCCGTCTTGTTCCCACTCGAGAACCGATCCTGGGCCGATGCCGAGTTTGCGCCTGACTTCGGCGGGCACCGAGATCTGCCCTTGTGCCGTCAACCTCGATGTCGCGATTGCCATGGCCGAATATTACCGTGGTAATGGACTCGATGACAAGGCCATGCACCCCCGGGACCGCCGAGCACCAGATCGGCACCGAATCGGCGTAGGTCGCCAAGAACTGCCGAGCTGGTGCTCGGCGGTCCCGGGGAGAAGCCAAAACATCTCGCGGCGACGCCAAGCCTCGAGATGTCGTGAGGAAAGGCGCGCGGTCCGGAGAACCAAACCTCCGGGCCGCGCGCGCCCGCTTCTATTGGCAGGGGTCGCTGTCGACGTTGCAGTAGTTGGGGTAGCAGGAATTGTCGTCGGAGAAGCCGCCGGCAATCTGCGGCAACTCCTCTCGCGTCAGGGCGCGCAAGGTCTCGGTCCGGAGGCGCAGCTTTTTCGGCGCGCGGTGAGTCTTCATCTCTCGATCTCCTCGATTCGGATTCGGTGAGGGCGGCTCGACGGTTCTGTTGAGAATCCCGCCGCCTAACTCTCCTAGTGCCCGAAACACCCCGGAGCGCGCCGTTACTCCACGTAGCCGGTCAGCAGCGCCAGTTCCCAATCGGGCCGATCGCGTTCTCTCGCGAGCGCCGCCATCGCCCGGTGGTCGTAGGGGACGGTGATGTGCTGCGCGGTCCAGCCGCTTGGGCCACGTTCGAGGATGGCGTAGCGGGCGTCTGGCGAGCCGTTCTGGACGGCGTGGAGCGTCGGGTGGTCGTGAAAGAAAGCCGGCAGGCCGACGCTCCCGGGGTTCACCAACAATTGGCCGCGAGCGTTCTTGACCGAGCGGGGCACGTGGGTGTGACCGCAGGCGACGACCGGAAAGGTCTCCGCGCCGAGGCGCGTCTCGATCTCGCGGAGGTTTGCGAGCCGCGCCCCGCGGCCCTCGACCGTTTCGAGGAAGTACTCGTTGTCGTTCTCGGGCGTGCCGTGGCAAAGCAACACTTCGGAATCCAGGCGCGCGGTCGGTGGAAAGGTGCGAAACCAGGCGAGCTCTTCTCGGGTCAGCCGGGAATGCGCGTACTCATCCGACAGGCCTCGCTCGCCGGGCCCCAAGGTCAGGAGCTGCCGCTCGTGGTTTCCCGCGATCGTCAACCAGCCTTCGGCCTGAAGATACTTCGCGGTCTCCAGGGGCAGCAGCGGCCCGGAGGCGAGATCGCCCAAATTCACAATCTGGTCGACGCCCCGATGGCGGAGGTCTGCGACCACCGCTTCGAGCGCCGCGAGGTTGCCGTGGATGTCGGAAAGAAGGGCGATGCGCATGGGGTCGGACTCCCAAGAAGAGCGTTGAGCGGGGTAAGTGTAACCAAAGAGGTCGCCGCCACTCCGTCTCTATAGCGACTTGCGCACTCTACCGTGCGCGGCCGGCAGGCTCTCGCGGGCTCTCTAGCCGGTGAGGAGAGGAGTGCGACATGAAGATCAGGCAACGAAAACTCTGGATTGGAGTGGCGACGTTCGGCTTGGCTTTTGGAGCGTGGGGCGTGTGGGGCCGCAGCGCTTCGCCGGGATCGGACGTTCCGGCGCGGCTGCAGGCGGCCAACGCGATCGACGCCCAAGCGGACGCGGACGCGCAGGCGATGCTCGAGCGGGGGCGCTGGGTATTTCGCAACGCAAGTTTCCGCAGCCAAACGTTCTTCGGCGACACGTTGAAATTGCACGAGGCGGTCGTCACGGTGACTCCGCGAACCGCCCTCGCCGTGGGGCTCAAAGTCGATTCCGACGCCGTTCCTCCCGAAGTGCTGGCCACGGCAGATCTCGACGATCCGGCGACCACCGTGGCGCTGTTACGGCTGAACGCGGTCGTCGGTCTGCGCGGCGACTTCGGCGGCGATCCGCAAGGCGGGTTGAGGTCGCTGGGAATCTCCTGCGCGTTCTGCCATTCGACGGTCGACGACTCGGTGGCGCCGGGTATCGGCCATCGCCTGGACGGCTGGCCGAATCGCGATCTCAACGTCGGCGCGATCGTCGGCTTGTCGCCGAATCTGCAGCCGCTCGCCGATCGCTTGGGAGTCGACCTGCCGACGGCGCGCACCGTGCTCGCGAGCTGGGGGCCGGGCAAGTTCGACGCCGAGCTGTTTCTCGACGGCAAGGCGTTCCGTCCGGACGGCAAGACCGCGGCCGTTCTGATTCCGCCCGCTTACGGGCTCGCCGGAGTGAACCTCGCGACGTATACCGGGTGGGGCTCCGTCACCTATTGGAACGCTTTCGTCGCGAATCTGGAGATGAACGGCAAAGGAACGTTCTTCGATCCGCGATTGGCGAACGCCGCCCGTTTTCCGCTGGCCGCGGCGCACGGGCTCGACGACAAGCGGGACCCGGTCGATGCCATAACCGACAAGCTGGCGGATCTGCACTTCTACCAGCTCGCGCTTGCCGCGCCGAAGCCCCCCGCGGGGAGCTTCGATCCGGCCGGCGCGGTGCGCGGCAAGGCGATTTTCGCCGCCAAAGCACGGTGCGCCACTTGCCATGTGCCGCCTCTCTACACCGATCCGGGCTGGAACCTTCATACGCCGGAGGAGATCGGCATCGACGACTTCCAAGCGCGGCGTTCCCCTACCGGGCGTTATCGGACAACCCCCTTGAAAGGACTCTGGGCGCGGACGAAAGGAGGCTATTACCACGACGGCCGATTCTCCACCCTGGGCGGCGTGGTCGATCACTACGATCGACATCTCGCGCTGGCGCTCTCCTCCCAGGAGAAGGCCGATCTCGTTGAGTTTCTAAAGTCGATCTGAAGCTCCCCTGTGTAACGCGTGGCCCGGAGTGCGAAACCTCCGGGCCGCGAAGATCCCCTGCTGACCGAGCCGCCCGGTTCAATGGACGTGCCCGGCGCGGTCCGTGTTCGGTGCCTTCGGGTCGGTGACGATCTTGCCCACCGCCCCTTTCGCCGCATCGGCGAACTCGTGATCGACGAACGCGTAGCTGCCGGCTTCGGGCAGGATGAATTCGACCACCGCGCCATTGCTCGCGCCGAGCAGCACGGTCTGCATGCCGCGCATCTCGTTGGCCGGGTTCCCCTCGTAATAGACCCGGTCGAAGATCGTGCCGATCACGTGGAAACTCGACGTGCCGGTCGGGCCGACGTTGTGGACGTAGAGTCGGACCCTCTCGCCCGGCTTCGCGACCAACGGGCGACTGATGAACGAGGCCTGATGGCCGTTGAACGCAACCACCGTCGCCTCCTTGCGCAGCGCGGCGTCATAGTCGAGGTCGTAGATCCCCTCGACGTCGCTCGGCTTCAAGTAGAACTCCGATTGAATGATCACGTACTCGCGGTCGATTTCGGAATCGGTCGGGTACCCCTCCTTCGGCGAGACCACGACCACCCCGTACTGGCCCATCGACATGTGCTGGAAGACCGGCGACGAACCGCAGTGGTAGAGGAAGATCCCCGGGTAGTTGGCGACCCATTCGAAGCGGATCGTTTCGTCGGGATGGATGATCCGCCACTTGTCGTTCATCGCGACCGTCGCGGCGTGGAAATCCATCGCATGCGGCATCGGGTACGCCATCGGTTTGGCCTTTTGCGGATCGAGCGCGGCGAGCGAGCGCAGGAAGGGAGAGGCGTCGTCCGGGGTCGGCTCGGTCACCGAGACGACCTCGGCCGAGCGGTTCTTCATCGTGAACCGCACCCGATCCCCTTCGCGGAGGTGGAGCACCGGCCCGGGCACCGAGCCGCCGAAAGTCCAGGCGTGGTAGCGAATCCCTTCGGCGACCTCGATCTCCTGGTCGATGATGTCGAAACGGACGTCGTGAGTGCGGTTGCCCGGCGGCAGCTTCGCAAGCTCGGGCGCGAGGGTGACGAACTCGCCGACCACCGGCGGGCCGTCGTAGGCCTCTTCGGTGACCTGCGCGGTCGGCATGCCGAAGGTCAACCCGTGGATCTGCCGCTCCTGGGCGCGCCCCGGGGATAGACCGACCGCGAGGGCGAGCGCCAACGCAAGCCAAGACGAGAAACGGGCGCGATGGGGGGTGTTCATGACGCGACCTCCTGGGTGCTCCGCCGGTCGGCTGCGAGGCTGAGCGCTCGTGGGAAGAGGATTTCGTTTTCGAGATGGATGTGACGGTGCAGCTCGGTCTCGAGATCGGCGAGCCCTTCGACCAGCGCGGTGACCGTGCCGCAGGCTCCGGCCGGTACTTCGTAGCCGCCGGTGAGGCGGCGCAAACTCGCGAGGAGCGCTCCGACCTCGGCGTGCTCGTGTTCCATCGCCTCGATCGGGAACGCGATCGAGCCGCACGGCTCGGCGGCCTCCGCGCGGGCTCCGGGGGATCCGGCCTGCTCGATGCGACGAATCGCCGGAAACAGCACGCGCTCCTCCTTCAACATGTGCGATTCGAGCTCGGCCTGGAGGTCGGCGACCTGGGCGGCGATCGAGTCGAACGGCAACATCCCTCCGTCGGCATGGTGTTCCAGCGCCCGGCCGACCAGGCGGGCGAGGCGGGGGAGGTCGGCGCGCAACGGCGCATGGTAGGCGACCAGAAGGTGCTCGATCAGGTCGGTGAGCGGTGCGGCGGTCCAGTCGCGAAGCCCGTCGCGGTCGGCACCCGCCGCCGCGTGGTACAGCTCTTCGATCAGCGTCCGGGTGTCGAGGCCGCGTTCGGCACAGGCGTCGGCGAGCGCCAGCCGCCCCCCGCAGCAATAGTCGATGGCGTAACGTTCGAACAGGCGGCTGGCGCCTGGAAACTGGGCGACGATCTCGCCGACAGGTTGGGTGTCGCGGAACTGGAGCATGGTGGTTGGGCCTCCGAGCCTCGGCGGTCGCGTCTGCCGCGACCCCGGACGAACCCGAACCTAGCGCCCTCCCCGGCAGCTCCGACATGATGGGCGTCATACCGGGTCGCCGACGTGGGCGTCCTTGTTTTCCGGAGGACCGCTGTCATGCCGCTGTCGCTCGAAGAGGAAATCGCGGCGTTGCCGATGTTCCGACGCCTGAAGCCGGACGACCGCGCCGGGCTCGCGGCGCTCGCGCGGCGCGCCGAGCTGGACCGCGGCGAGGTGCTGTTCCGGCAGGGGGATGCCCCCCGCAGTCTGTGGATCGTGGTGAGCGGGCGGGTGAAGGTGGTCAAGTCGAGCCCGAGCGGCCGGGAGCTGATCCTCGATCTGCTGGGACCTGGTGATCCGGTCGGCGCGGTCGCCGTGTTCGAGGGGCTTCCTTACCCCGCGACGGCGGTCGCGCAGATTTCGGCGGTCTGTCTGGAGATCGAACGCCGAGGTTTCTTGGCGCTCCTCGACAGTACTCCCTCGCTGGTCCGCGGCCTGCTTTCGGGTTTCGCGATGCGTCTCCGGGAGCTGACCGCGCGCCTCGCCGATCTCTCGGGTGGGCGGGTCGAAGCGCGCCTCGCGCGGGCGTTGGCCAGCCTCGCGGAGGGGGCGAGCGAGATGCGGCCGGAAGGGCTTTTCGTTCCCGTCCGCCTATCGCGTCAGGAGCTGGCCGACCTGTGCGGCACGACGGTCGAGACCGCCATCCGGGTGATGAGCCGGTGGAGCAAAGAAGGGATCGTCAAGACCGAGCCGGACGGTTTCCTGCTGCTCGATTCCGAGGCGCTCGGCGAGCTGGCGCAGGGTTGAGGCTCCAGCCTGGGTAGTGGCTCAGGCAAGCCTCCTCGCTCCTTCGGGCGCCTTCGGCAGCAGCCAGTCGCTGCGGGGCAAACTGAGCCACTACCCCCGCCTGCGGTAGCCTTACTCGTGGCGCAACGCCGTGATCGGATTGAGCCGCGCCGCGCGCCGGGCCGGCACGTAGCCGAAAAGGACGCCGATCGCCGCCGAGAAGACGAACGAGAGGACGTTGATCCCCAGGTTGAAGGCGTAGGGCACCGACATCACTTTCGTCAGAATGATCGAGGCGATCGTCGCGAGCGCGATGCCGACCAGCCCGCCGACCGAGGCGAGGGCGATCGCCTCGATCAGGAACTGCAGCAGCACCTCGCCTTCGAGCGCGCCGATCGCCAGGCGGACGCCGATCTCGCGCGTCCGCTCGGTGACCGAGACGAGCATGATGTTCATGATGCCGATGCCGCCGACCAGCAGGCTCACGGCGGCCACCGCGCCGAGCAGCAGGGTAAGGGTCTTGGTCGTGCCCGAAAGGGTCGCCGCGATCTCCTTGGTGTCGAGGACGTTGAAGTCGTCTTCCTTCGCCCCGGTGATTTTCCGCCGCTCGCGCATCAGTCCGGTCACCTGATCCGCGACCGCGGTCGAAGAGGCGCCATCCTTGGCCGAGATCAGGATCGTGTTGACGGTCGGCCGGCCGGTGATCCGCCGCTGCACGGTGCGCAGCGGCAGGATCACCGTGTCGTCCTGGTCTTGGCCGCCGGAGGACTGGCCTTTCGAAGCGAGCAGGCCGATCACCTCGCAGGAGAAACCTTTCACCCGCATCCCCGTGCCGACCGGCGCCTGGCTGCCGTAGAGCTCGCGCCGGACGGTTTCGCCGATCACGCAGACCGCTTTGCCGCTTCTCAATTCGGCGTCGGTGAAGATTCGCCCCGAGGCAAGGTGCCAGTTCGCGGCGACGAAATCGTCGTTCGTTGTGCCGGTCGCGGTGGTCGACCAATTCTTCGCGCCGTAGATCACGGTCACGGCGCTCGTCGTGGTCGGCGCCACCGCTTTGATCGATCCGATCTGGGTGCGGATCGCCTCGGCGTCCCGAACGTCGAACCGGCGCGCGCCGCCGCCTCCACCCGGCCCGCCGACCCGCTGCCCCGGCCGGAGGATCAGCAGGTTGCTGCCGAGGCTTGAAATCTGATCGGCCACCGCCTGGGTGGCGCCATTGCCGAGGGTTACCATGGTGATTACCGCCGAGACTCCGATTACGATGCCGAGGACGGTCAGGAACGACCGCATCAGATTGCGCCGGATCTCGCGGAAGGCGAGGAGGATCGTGCTCCAGAGCATCTAAGCCTCCCTGCCGGGTGCCGTCGGGGCGTCGTTTTTTTTGTCGCTCTCGACCAGGCCGTCGCGGAAACTGACGATCCGCCCGGCGTAGGCCGCCATGTCGGCTTCGTGGGTGACCATCAGGATCGTGATGCCTTTGTCACGGTTGAGCGCCGTAATCAGGTCCATGATCTCGTGGCTCCGCTTGGTGTCGAGATTGCCGGTCGGTTCGTCGGCGAGCAGCACGGAAGGCTGGGTGACGATCGCGCGGGCGATCGCCACGCGCTGCTGCTGGCCGCCCGAAAGTTGGGCGGGCGTATGGGTTTCCCACCCTTGCAAGCCGACCGATTCGAGTGCGATCCGGGCGGCCGCCCGCCGCTCGGCGGTCGAGACCCCGCGATAGAGAAGCGGCAGCTCGACGTTTTCTTGCGCCGAGGTTCGCGCGAGCAGGTTGTAGCCTTGAAAGACGAAACCGAGGAAGTAGCGCCGCAGGAGAGTCCGCTGTTTGCCCGAGAGCTTCTCGACGTGGACGCCGCGGAACAGGTAGACGCCTCCGGTCGGTGTGTCGAGGCAGCCGAGGATGTTCATCGCGGTCGACTTGCCCGAACCGGAAGGGCCCATGACGGCGACGAACTCTCCGGCTTGCACCGCGAGATCGACGCCGCCGAGCGCTTTGACGGCCGCCGTCCCTTCGCCGTAGGTCTTGGTCAGGCCGACCAGCTCCAGCAGCGGTCGGGAAGCCGCGGCGGGCGCTCGGCGGTTCGTGGTTTCGTTTGCCTCCTCGCTCCTTCGGGCGCCTTCGGCAGCAGCCAGTCGCTGCGGGCCAAACGAAACCACGACCTCCCGGCTTGCAGAGGCGGGCGACGCAGGTTCGGGATGGCCGCTTTGGGAAGCCGGGACCGCGCTCATGATTTCGCGCTCACCGAGTCGGTGATGACGTCCATCCCGACTTTCAGCTCGGGCGAGGCCACTTCGGTCGAACGACCGTCGGTCGAACCGACCTTGACGTCGATCGACACCGGTTTGCCGTCGCGCAGAATCCAGATTTTCCGCTGCGATTTCCGCTCGGTATCCCCCTGGGCCGGCCGGCCGCCGCGGCCCCCTCCGCCGAAACGCGGCGGGCGCGGCATCAGGCTGCCGAACAGGCCGCCGTTCCTCGACGAGGCGTTACGGTCGGTCGCGGGCGGCGTCCAGCGCAGCGCGGCATTCGGCACCAGGAGGACCCCTTCGCGATGCATCGTGGTGATCTCGGCGTTGCCGGTCATGCCTGGACGCAAAGACAGGTCGTCGTTGGTGAAGGTCAGGATGGTGAGATACGAGACGATCCCTTCAGTGACCGTCGAGCCGAGGCCCACCCGCGTGACCTCCGCGCGATAGACGCGATCCGGATAGGCGTCGACCGAGAAGGTCGCTCTCTCGCCGGCCCGGACATCGCCGACGTCCGCTTCGTCGACCGCCACCTGCAGCTCCATCTGAGCGAGGTTTTCGGCGATCGTAAACAGCACGGGGGCCGACAGCGAAGCCGCGACGGTCTGGCCGGGCTCGACCTTGCGCGCCAGGACCACCCCGTTGATCGGCGAGCGGATCGTCGCCTTAGTCACGTTCGTCTCGTTCGACCGCAGGTCGGCGAGGGTGTTCTGTACCGTTCCTTGGGCGTTTCGGACGTCGGCGTTCGCCCGCTCGACGTTCGCCACGCCCGTGTCCATCTCGGTTTTCGAAGGCACCTTGCCGCCCGAGAGCTTCGCCACCTCGCGGAAGCGGGCGAGGGTCGCCTGAGCCTCTGTGACGGTCGCCTTCGCTTGCGTCACCCGGGCCTGGGCCGAAGCGAGGTCGGCCCGCGATTTGGCGACCGCGTCGTTCAGCTTCGAGGTGTCGAGCCGCGCGAGGACCTGGCCGGCCTTCACCTGGTCGTTGTCGTCCACCAAGACCGTATCGACCGTGCCGGACAGCTCGCTGCCGACGTCGACCTGATGGGTCGGGGCGAGGCTGCCGGTCGCGGAGACCGTGACGGTCAAGTTGCCCCGCGTCACCTCGGCGGTGACGTATTCGGGTTTCGCCGCGTCGCGCCGGGATTGGAGGAAGAGAAAGATTCCCAGGCCGGAGAGGGCGAGCACAAGGAGCACGACGCCCCAGCGCACCCCGCGGCGTAGAAGGCTCGGCGACCCTTCCGCCGCGAGAATCCGCGCCAGCTCGGCATCCTTTTGATCGGTGTCATCGGTCGAGCTGCTCATCGAGTGGTTCCTTGAGGGTTGGCGAGCCCGCCTTCCGAGGCCGACCAGCCGCCGCCGAGCGCTTTGTACAGTTGGATCAAGGCGGTGGTGAGGTCGGCTTCGGTCGATTTCAGGTTGTCGGCGGTGGACAGCTCGGTTCGCTCCGCGTCGAGCACGGTTTGAAAATCGGTGAGCCCGGAGGAGTAGCGCTGGCGCGCGAGGTCGGCCGCGCTCCGGGCCGCCTCGTCGGCGAGGCGCAGAGCCCCCTCGCGCTCGCGGGTCCGGGCGAGGGAGACAAGGGCGTTTTCGACCTCTTCGAGCGCGAGCAGGACGGTCGAGCGATAGGTCGCGAGCGCCTGCTGCTCGCCGGCTTTTTGGATCTCGACCTGTTGGTAGAGCCGGCCGCCGTCGAAGATCGTTTCGGCGACCGACAGGGCGAGCGAATGCGCGAGCGACGAGCCGCCGGTCAAGGCGGCGAGCGAGATGCCGCCGATCCCGAGCGAACCGCTCAGGCGGAAGCTCGGATAGCGCGCCGCTTCGGCGACGCCGATCCGCGCGGTCTGCGCCGCGAGCGCCCGCTCCGCGGCGCGGACGTCGGGCCGCTGGCGCAGCACGTCGGCCGGAAACGCGACCGTCACCCGCTCCGGAACCTGGGGGATCGGGGCCACCTCCGCGAGCCGGCCCTCGACCGCGCCGGGCGCTTGGCCCAGCAGGACGGCGAGCCGGTTCTTCGGCGCTTCGAGGCTCGTCCGGAGAGAGGGAATCTGCGCCCGCGTCTGTTCCCGCGCCGCCCGGGCCTGATCGACGTCGAGCTGGCTCACCAGGCCCGCCTGGAAACGCCAGCCGGTCAGGTCGAGCGTCTCGCCCTGGCGCTTCAGGTTTTCTTCGGCGATCTCGATCCGGCCCTGGAACGAACGGACGTCGACGTAGTTGAGGGCCACTTCGGCGGCGAGCGAAACTTGCGTATCGTGCAGGCTCGCCTCGGTCGATGCGAGATCGGCGTTCGCGGCCTCGATCGAGCGGCGTGTGCCACCGAATACGTCGGGCTCCCAACTCGCGTCGAACCCCGCGTCGTAATGCTCTCCACTTGATCCGTTGCTGCGCGAAGCGCTCGCCGAGGCCGAGGCGTCGACCGTCGGCAGGAGGCCCGCGGCGGCCAGATTGCGCCGCGCCCGCGCCTCGCGCAGGCGCGCTCGGGCGAGGTCTAGGTCGGGGCTTGCCGCGAGGGATTCCTCGATCAGGCTCGTGAGGACGGGATCGCCGAGCTGTTGCCACCAGACGGAGAGATCGCCTACCGCCGCGCCTTCCGGCACAGGGGCGTGCCAGGCATCGGGCGCGTGAAGCTCGGCGGGCGTCGGCGCATGATAGTTCGGGCCGACCGAGCAGGAGGCGAGCGCAAGCAGGGCGGCGAGAGGCAGGGTCCGCTTCATGTCGTCCTCTCTTTTGGGGGAAATCGTGCCGGGGGGAGTCTCGATCGACCTACAGAAACCTTTTCATCGTCAGCCTTTGAATGCCATGGCCGCCAGGATCAGAACGATGATGATGAAGCAGATGCGGGCCGCGGTGATCAGATGGGTATGCGCGACATGTCGCGTCCCTTTGGGCTTGAGCCCGGTGAGCGCGATCAGAGCGGTGACGGCGGCGGCAATCCACAACATGACGATCCAGCTCATGACATCCTCTCCTCGACGAAATCCCCGGAAAGAATCCCGGGGTCGGATACGCCCTCATGGCGCACCCTGGAAGAGGGAGCAAGCCGTGTGCCACGGCGGGGCGGGAGATGTAAAGATAAGGTAAGCGTCTAGGAGGACGTTCATGCTCAAGAAACGGAAGCTCGGTACGCAGGGCCTCGAAGTCTCCTGCCTCGGCCTCGGCTGCATGGGGATGAGCTGGGCTTACGGCTCGGCGGACGAAAAGGAATCGATTTCGACGCTCCATCGCGCGCTCGATCTGGGCGTCACGCTGTTCGACACCGCCGAAGCCTACGGCCCGTACGCGAACGAAGAGCTGGTCGGCCGAGCCGTGAAGGACCGGCGCGACGAGGTGATCCTTGCCACCAAGTTCGGCTGGCGGATCGAGAACGGCCAGATGGTCGGCACCGACAGCCGGCCCAAGCACCTGAAAGAGGTCGCCGAGGCGTCGTTGCGCCGAATGGGCACGGATCGGATCGATCTGTTCTATCAGCACCGCGTCGATCCGAACGTACCGATCGAAGAGGTGGTGGGCGCGATGGCCGATCTGGTGCGCGAAGGGAAAGTCCTCTTTCTCGGACTGTCGGAAGCGGGGGAGGGGACGATCCGCCGCGCTCATGCGGTCCACCCGATCTCGGCGCTGCAAAGCGAGTACTCGCTCTGGGAGCGCAATCTGGAGCCGCAGATTTTGCCGGTTCTTCGCGAGCTCGGGATCGGTCTGGTGCCGTTCAGTCCGCTCGGCCGCGGCTTTCTGGCCGGCGGGGTCAAGCGCGCCGAGGAGTATCCGGAAGGGGATTTCCGCCGCGGCGATCCGCGGTTTGCCGGCGAAAACTTCGAGGCGAACGTCCGCGCGGCGTCCGTCGTGCGCGAGCTGGCCGCGGCAAAGGAAGCGACCCCCGGCCAGGTGGCGCTCGCCTGGTTGCTCGCCAAAGGCGACGACATCGTGCCGATCCCCGGCACCAAGCGGCGGCGCTATTTGGAAGAGAACGTCGGAGCGGCCGAAGTCGTCCTCGACTCGTCCGATCTCGCCAAGCTGGATCAAGCGCTCGCGCCGGATAAAATCGCCGGCCCGCGATACAACGAGCGCAATCAGAGCTTCGTCGATCGTTGAGGCAGCGGTTTCGTTTGCCTCCTCGCTCCTTCGGGCGCCTTCGGCAGCGGCCAGTCGCCGCGGGACAAACGGAACCGCCGCCCTAGGTCAAACCCGGTCGCGCAGCTCGCTCGTTCCCGACTCCTTCGCGCAGTGGGCGCAGCAGTACATCACCCCCGCTGCCTCGACTCCGTGGCCGATGATCCGGCAGCCGCAATGGTTGCAGACCGGCGCGAGAGCGTGGATGGCGCACTCGAAACTGTCGAAGGTATAGGTCTTTCCGGCGAGGGTGATGTCGAAGCTCTTATCGTAGTCGTTTCCGCCGAAATGAGGGAAAGCGCTCGCTCCTTGCGCCTATCTCTTTCGGAGAGAATGCCGCACCCCCGCCGCTTTGCTCGCGACCCGTTTCGCGACAGGAGAATTCGATGACCGCCAAGTTTTTGACCCTTCGCTTCGCGCTTGCTTTCGCGGTACTTTTTTCGTTCTACGACGTGTCCGTCGCGCTCGCCGCGCCGCCCCGGCCGGAGGTGGTTGCCATCGCCGCGCTCCATGCCGCGGGAGCCGATCTAGGGGTCGATCTCGTGCTGCTCCCCGGGGCGCCGGCAAAGCTCGTCGTGGCGCTGGAAACGGCCGCTGGGCAGCCGGAGGGATCGGTCGTCCTCACTCCAGCCCGGACGGGGCGCGCGACCGTATTTTTTCCCGCAGCGGTAGAGCGGTTCTTGACCGACGGCTTCGACTACCGCCTGCGGCTGCGCGACGATGCCGGAATCGAGGTGGCCGAGGCGGCATCGTTCACCGTCGGCATGACCTGCGCGGGCGAGGTCTGCCGCTTCGTGCCGGAGCTGGGAGTGGAGACGGGCGCCGCGGTCTGGTTGGAGGATCGGCTCGCGTCGGCGCTCCGCGCGGCGGACCCCGCGACGTCGGACCTTCTCGCCGCCGCGGTCGAGGCGGATTCCGGTCTGCTCGGCGCGGCGCGCGATCTCTCCGCCCGGCTGGCCGCGGGTGCCGACGGGTCGTGCCGCTGTCGCTGGGCCTACTCGACCACGCCCGCCGCCTGCGGCGATCCCGGGACCTCTCTCGGCATTTTCGATCGCGGCGTCCGCGAGGACGAGCTTTCGGCGCGGCGGGTTCGACGCGGCGCGGCGACCCTTGAGACCGCCTGTTGGACGGCGCGCCTCGACGGCGCCGAGAAGATCCGGATCGCCTTCGGAGATCGAGAGGCGACGGTAGGCTGGCCGCGGGTGGCGCTCTCGTCGTGCGGCTCGTGCGGCGGCTCGGCCGTGTCGCGCACCGCTTTTCTCGGAGGAGCCCACGCGGTCGCCGCAGGGACTTCGGCGGTCGAAACGCGCGCGAGCTGGTCCTTCGACGTCTCAATCGACGGCACCGTCGTGCTCTCCGAGTCGGACGTTCGAGCGGCCGCCTCGCCGGCCGGCGAGGATCGCGACGAGCGGCTCAGCGAATGGAACGGCGTGGCGCGCACGATCGCTTGGGAGGCGGAGCTCGAAACGTTGCTGAAAGCTCCCGCCGGGGTCGATCGGGGCTCCGCCGAGGCGCAGTTCGGCTACCGGATCCGCACGACCGGCGAGGCCGCCTGCGCCACGCCGCCTCACGTCGAGGTGGGAAGGATCGGCGGCTGGCACTTCCTCGACGAGCCGCTCGCGAACCCGTTCGACCCGAATCAGATCAGCGTGGTGATCGGCGAGTGCCGCCCGCCGAACTAGTGCCGAAGGGTAGCGTCGGCGAGCGCTCGCTCCGCCGCGCGGGTGAGGCGATGGTCGGCGCCCAAGGTGGCGCGAAGGGAAGGGAGGACTTGGGACAGCATCTCCGCGCCGTCGCGCCGCCCGAGCGCCAGGCGCGCGCGGCCGAGCAGGCTGCGAGCTTCGGCCACCTGCCAGGACGTTTCCGGATAGGCCGCGACCTGGGTCGCGGCCGCCTCGGCGAACAGCGGCTCGGCGCCCGCCGCGTCTCCTCGGTCGAGGGCGATCTCGCCCAAGCGAAGCAGAGGATAGCCGAGCCGCGGATCGCTCGCCGGCAGAGCTTTGCGGCGGATCGCCAAGGCCGCGCGGTAGTGCCTCTCGGCCGCCGGGGTTTTGCCCGCCGCGCGCTCGACGTCGCCCAAGTTCGCCTCGATCCGCGCCACGTTCGGATGGCCGGCACCCAGCTCGGCGATCGTCCGCTCCCGCGCCTCCGAGAATGCCGCGCGCGCCCCGGGAAGAGCGCCTCGTTCGAGCCGGATCCAGCCGAGATTCGCGAGCGTCTCGGCGACCTGCGGATGATCTTCGCCCAGCACCTTCCGGCGGATCGCGAGCGCCTCGGCGATCGCCGCTTCCGCCTCGTCGAGCCGGCCGACTTGCGCGAGCAGCGCGCCCAGGTTGTTCAGGTTGGTGGCGACCGAGGGGTGGTCGTTCCCCAGCTTTTCGCGGTGCCGCGCGAGCGCCTCGCGCATCGCGCGCTCGGCGCGCGGAAAGTCCCCTTGGCCCAGCCAGACCGCCGCCAGGTTGTTGAGCGTCTCGATCGTCTCGGGGTGATTCGCGCCCAGCCCCCGACGTCGTAACGCAAGCGATCGGGAAAGCGCCGCTTCGGCCTCGTCGAGCCGCGCTTGGTGGTAGAGCGCCATGCCGAGATCCGAAAGCGTCTGGCCGAGCGCCGCGTCGCCAGCCTTGGCGCTTTCTTGGGCTGCGAGGGCAGCGCGCAATTCCTTTTCCGCCTCGACGTAGCGGCCGCGATGGACAAACACCAGGCCGAGCCGCGCGCGGCTCGCCGCGGTCTCAGGCGCGCGGTTTCCGAGCGCGCTTTCAGAGAGCGCCACCGATTCGGCCAGCAGCGGCTCGGCCTGCTCGAACGCGCCGAGCTTGCTGTAGACCTGCCCCATCGTGTCGAGCATCGCGGCGGAGAGCGCGGGCTCCGCCGCCAGCTCCTTTCGCGCGGTCGCGGCCCCCCGGTCGAGCAGCTCGCGCGCGGAGACCTCCGTGCCGCGGGCGCGCGCCGGATCGGGCGCTTCGAACAGGTCGATCAGGAAGTGGGTGACCCGCTCGGTGCGCCGCCGTTGCCGCTCCGATTCGTCGAGCGCCCGCTCCGCCCGTCCCCGCGCCGCGAGCGCCTCGCGCGCCTGCCAGAGCGCCGCGGCGGCCCCGCCGAGCAGGCCCGTGGCAGCCAGCGCCGCCGCGGCGAGCGCGGCGCGATGGCGGCGTGCGAAGCGCCCGGCTCGATAGGAAAGCGTGGCCCGCCGGGCGCGCACCGGCAGCCCGGCGAGATGGCGGGCGAGATCGTCGCCGAGCTGCTCGACCGAGGGGTAGCGATCCTCCGGGCGCCGTGCCAGCGCCTTGGCGAGAATCCCGTCGAGGTCGCCGCGAAGCGCCTTGGCGAGGCGCGCGGCGGCGCCGGGAGAATCCCAAAGCGGATCGGCGAAATCCGCCGGCCGGAGAGCGACCGCGCGGCTCGCGAGGTCCGGCTCGTCGTCGAGCACCCGGCGTTCGATCTCACGTCCGCTCCCTTCGAGCCGATGCGGGTGGCGGCCGGAGAGCAGCCGGTAGAGCAGGACGCCGAGCGCGTAGACGTCGGTCGCGGTGGTCGGCGGCAGGCCGAGAATCTGCTCGGGAGCGGCGAACGCGGGAGTCAGCATGCGCAAGCCCGCTTCGGTCTCGGCGTCGGCGGCCGGATTGTCATTCTCCAAGACCTTCGCGATGCCGAAGTCGAGCAGCTTGGGTTGGCCGTCCGCCGTGACCAGCAGGTTGCTCGGCTTCAGATCGCGGTGGACGATCAGATTCTGGTGCGCGAACTGGACCGCGGCGCAGGCGGCGAGAAACAGCTCGATCCGGGCGCGGAGGGAAAGCCCCTCGCGCGCCGCGAACGCGTCGATCGGCACCCCTTCGATCCGTTCCATCACCAGATAGGGACGGCCGTCGGGAAGCGTTCCGCCGTCGATCAACCGCGCTATGCCGGGGTGCTCCAGCCGGGCGAGAATCTGGCGTTCGAGCGCCAGCCGCCGCGCCACGTCGCCGCCGGAAAAATTCGAGCGCAGGACCTTGAGCGCCACGATCTGATGGAACGGCTCCTCGCGTTCGGCGAGATAGACCGTCGCCAAGCCGCCGCGGCCGATCTCGCCGCGCTTGAGCCACGGACCGATCCGTTCCGGAATCGCCGGTTCGCCCGTCGCTTCGGTTTCGCCGGTAGCCAGAGCGATCCCCGCCGCGACCGCCCGCTCGATCGGCCCGGGCTCTGCGTTGCCCAAAAGCGAGACGACCTCCGCGGCGATCTCGGGCTCAGTCGAAGCGACCTCTGCGAGCAGCCCGCGGCGGGCGTCCGGACCAAGGTCTAGCGCGAGGTGGAAAACCTCTTCGATGCGGGGCCAGCTCACGATTCAGCTCGCCGGCGCGGCGCCCATTTCGCGTTGCAGCCAGGCGCGGGCGAACTTCAGATCGCGCTCGACGGTCGCATGGGAAAGGTCGAGCGCGGCGGCGGTGTCCTCGATCGACAGGCCGCCGAAAAAGCGCAGCTCGACCACCTTGGCCTTGCGCGCATCGATCCGCGCGAACGCGTCGAGCGCGTCGTCGAGGCGCACCAGATCGTCGGCCCGTTCGAGCGAGAAGGTCGCCTCGTCGAGCGGTACGACGACCGCGCCGCCGCCCCGTTTCTCCGCTCCGCGACGGCGCGCGAAATCGACCAGGATCCGCCGCATCACCTGCGCCGCGACGGCGAAGAAATGGCCGCGCCCCTGCCAATCGCGCTCCTGGCCGACCAGCCGCACGTACGCCTCGTGAACCAGCGCCGTCGTCTGGAGCAGGTGCCCTTCGCGCTCCCCCTGCATGTGAAAGTGCGCCAGCCGATGCAGCTCGGCGTAGACGATCGGCATCAAGCGATCGAGCGCCGCGCCGTCGCCTTCGCGCCAGGCGAGCAGAAGCTGCGTGACACCCTCGTTACCTTCGCGGTTCATCGCAGTGAGAAGGAAGGCGGAGAGCCTACCACGCACCCCGTGCGACGGACGAAGAAGGCCCCGGCACGGGGCAGATGGCACGCATGATCGAGGGCTTGTACGGACGGCGGGAGCGCCGTGTCCAAGCGAGGAGGCAAAGCGGGTCAATCGAGGCTGGGGACGTTCCCGATTTGGAAGTCGATCGTCAGCACGTAATAGACCTCGACCGGCGAACCGTTGAACTGAGCCGGCCGGAAGCGCCAGAAGCGAAGCGCTTCGAGCGCCGCGAGATCGAGCGACGCCGAACCGCTCCCCTGAAGTATGCGGGGGGACGAAACGTCTCCTTCGACCCCTATGATCACCTCTGAGATGACTTTGCCGGTGATCTTCGCCTGGCGAAGAACGGGTGGATAGTGGGGATTTATCCTCGAGACGATCTCGGGCCGCGATGCCCTGCCGGACTCGGGAGGGGTGCTGAGGCCTGGCATCATGACGGTGAGTTTCTGCTTCTCGTGTTTCTCGGTTCCCCGCTCCAGCAGGTCCGCGACTTTCGTGCCGTAAGCCGCAGCCCGATCGATCTCCTTGAGCTTGGGATCCAGGGAGAACGCGACGTCCAAGTCCCAGAGGGCGTCGCGTTCCTCGCCTAAGCCGGCCTCGGCGATGGCCCGCTGAAACGTAACGATGGCCAGAATACCTGCGACTCCGCTGCCGCTCTGGAGTCCATCGACCATCTCGTCGCGCAGGCGGATGGACTCTTTCTTCGCCTTGCCGAAGGTCTGATTGCGCAGGAGGGCCTCGATCCCATCGATCCGGTGTTTCCAGTCGGCTTTGGCTTTGGCCGCGTCGATCAGATCGTTGCGACCGGCGATCCCGGCCGACGGAGCGAAGGCGGCGAGCGTGAGAGTCAGTCCCAAAGCTGCCAGTACCGGCCGTTTCGTCATGGCACCCTCCTGGTGAGATCGGGTAGATGATTTCTCGCTCGGATTCTATTCGAGGGAATAGACACGGAACGGCAGGTGGGGTGTGCGATGCCTCTTCCGGCCATCGGGTAGAGTGCCTGCGGGCGTTAGCGCTGCTTCGGCTTCGGCTCGATCCGGATCGCCTCGCCCTCGCGCTTCCAGGTGTAGCCCTTGCCGTCGAGCGCCTGAGTCAACGCCTTCTCCCACGGTACGTCGTCGAACTGCAGCGTCACTCCGAGGTCGGCTACTTCCTTGTCGACGCCGAGAATCTTGAAGCCGCTGATCGTCTCGAAGGTGTGGAGAATGTCGCCGAGGGCTGCGTTGGTGACGTGGATCGAAATGGTCTCCCCGGGGCAGGACGGATGTTGGAGGACCCCGTCGAGAAAGTCGGCGGCAGCGACCAGGCGGTCCCCCTCCGCGCGGTCGGCCGCGGAGAGCTTGACGCCCAAGGCGTCGCGCTTCTCGTCGCCGATCGAAAAGCCGCGCTTCCCGGCGAAGCCGTACCAGAAGTAGGCGCAGACCAGGTTTTTCTCGATCCCCCGCCCCTGCTCGTACGCTTCGCCCAGCGCGGTCATCGAAACGGAGAAATCGCCTTCGGCGGCGAGGCTGTACAACCGCGCCGCCTCCTTCTCGTCCTTCGGCACGCCCCGGCCCGCGGCGTACATGACGGCCAGATAGTGCTGGCCGGATGCGGTGTGCTGGTCGGCGGCCTTGCGCAGCCAAGCGACGGCCTCGCGGTCATCCCGCGGCACGCCGGCGCCTTCGGCATACATCTCGCCCAGGCTCGTTTGGGATTCGTCAAAACCCTGCTCGGCCGAGCGGCGATACAAGCGGGCCGCTGCCGCGAGATCTTTGGTCAGGCCCCCCTCGCCCGCCTCGTAGGCGCCCGCGAGCCAAAACTGCGCGTCGGCTCGATCCTGGTCGGCCGCCTTTTGCCACCATTTGACGGCTTCGATCCGGTTCTCGTCGACGTTTTGCCCGAGCCAGAGCCAGAGGGCCAGGGTGAACTGGCCTTCGGCATCGCCCTGTTCGGCGGCGCGCCGGTACCAGAGAGCCGCCTCGCGCCGCCGCGCGTCGGTCGCGCCCTCGCCGTAGGCGAGCACGTTGGCCAGCGCGATTTTCGACTCCGGCTTTCCATCCGCCGCTTCCTCGCGCAGCGTAACCAGCACCGCGGCGTCCACTTCCGGTTCGTCGGCCGCCAGAGCCGGGAGCGCCGAGCCGGCGGCGAAGGCGAGCGTCAGCAAGGCGGCGAGCAGGGCGGAGGAGCTATGGAACGCCGGGGCGAAAGGGGATCGGAGAAACCTTTGAACCGTCGTCGATCTCGTCATGATCCGGAGATTCTTTCACGATCACGGCCGCCACTTTCTCTCCACCGCCCGCGATCGATCGTGCGGGCCGTGCGCACGGCCCGCACGATTTGGCTGGACCGTCTCATAGGGCGCGCCGAGGTACGGTTGGCCGACACGGCAACCTCTGCCGCGCAGGCAGGAAAAGGTGATCGTGGATCCGGTGTCGGACTCCGGTACGGCGGACAGGAAGCGGGTCCAAACGGCGGCGTCGAGAAGCTGGATCGAGCCGCTGCCGACCTCTCCGGTTGCGACCCGAATCCGTAGCCGCCCTTTGCCCTTGATGGATGTGAGGTGCGCCGAAAGGTTCCGCCGCGGGCCGGGCGGCAGGCGGATTTGCACCTCTTCCCCCCGATCGAGAGCGAGGGAGAGCAGCCCGATCCCGGCCGTATTGTGCCAGTCGAGACTCGCGGTGGGATTTTCCTCGGCGATCGTCGCGAGCAGATCGATCGCCGCGTCGCCGCGCGGCGCGAGGCCGGCTCGCCGATAGACCGCGATCGGGGGTTCGGGCGAGAGCATCAGCTGATCCAGCCGGTAGTCGGCGAGGAAGCGGCGCGGCTCTCCCGCGGTCGCCATCCACAGGGAGCGCGAGCCGAGCGTAGCCATCCACAGATCGCCTCGGAGGGAATCCAGATTCGATCGTAGGTCGGCCCGCCGCACCGCTTCGAGCGAGGCGCCGTCGCTCACCAAACCGAGCAGGTCGACCACCGGCCGCGCGCTCTCCCAACCGAGAAACCCCACCTCCCAGGCCGCGATGCGCGTGCCCGGCGGATAGCGCCCAGCCAGTTCGGCCGCCCGCGCATAGACCGGCCGGCGAAGGTCTCCCAGTCCCTTCTTGAGCCAAACGAGATCCGATCCCACGGCGAGCGCCACGGCGGAAAGCGCCGCGCCCGTCGCGATCATCCAGCCGCGGCGCTGCCAACGGTTCGGCAGGTCGATCGCGACCAAAGCCAGGGTCGGCAGGAACTGCTGGGCGAATCGAAGCGGCGCGGCATACCAAGGGTAAAACGGCACGCCGAGGGCGAGAACTAGCCCGAGATGAGCGCCGCCCCAAGCGATCAATGCGACCCCGGACGTCGGGAACCCGTTACGCTTTCCCCCGCGGATTCGCCGCACGCCTTGGACGACGATCGCAGCAACCGCGGCGAGCGCGAGCGGCCACCACCACGAGCGGTGACTGCTGGGGAAAACCCGCTCGGGCTTCGCGAGCGCGGCGGTCCAACCGGCGGTCGAGGACCAAAGGCCGATCGCGCTTTGGGCCTGCGCCCGCTTGGCGGCGAAGGTTCTCGGAAGCACGGAGCCGGTCAGGGCGTAGAGCGTGCCGAGCCAAACGCCCGCGACCAGGATTGCCACCCCGGCGATGCGCGCGATCCGGCGGAGACTTCCCCGGAGGTCGCCTCGGCGAAGCTCCAAGCAGGCAAGGATCGGAGCGGCAAGACCGGTTTCGGCGCGAAACATAGCGGCCAGGGCGAGCAGAACCCCCGCCGAAGCGAGACGGCCGCGCGCCCGTTCGTGAAAGGCCCAAATCACCGCGGCGATCGCCGGCAGATATTCGTTGCCGAGCAGGACATGGGAAGGGAGCCCGATCAGCCAGAAAGCGCCCGCGGCCAGACCGGCCCACTGCCATCCTTCCGCCCGCCCGAGCGCGAACAGCCCGGTCGAACCGGCGGCGATCGCGATCCAGGACAGGGCGTTGCCCAGGTCGGGAACCTCAAATCCGGTGAGGAAAGAAAGGCTGCCGAGGACCACGGCCAAGAACGGCGACGAAGTGCCGAGCGCCGTCGAACCGGGCCAGGTCAGGCCATGCCCACTGGCGAACGACCGGGCGTAGACGTAGGTGATATAGACGTCGTCGATCCCGGCCTTCTTCACGGTCCACGAAGCGAACAGCGCGGCGACCAGCGCAAAGCCGGCACCAGCCAAGGCCAGGGTTCTCCAGGAGCCGCGGGAATCGTCAGTCGGTTCGGACACCGCCAGATTGTATGGCGGGTCGCCGGAGCTCGTTTGAGTTGGAGCCCAAATAGGGCCGGCACGCAGGATGAAAGCCGCGCCGGGCAACCAGTGCGCCGCGGTGCAGCAACCGCTCTACCGCGGCGCAGCACCGGTGGATCGTCGCGCAGCGCCGGTGGATCGCCGCGCAGCACCCCTCGATTGCGGCGCAGCACCGGTGGATTGCCGCGCAGCACCACTCGACGGCGGCGCAGCACCACTGGATTGCGGCGCAGCACCACTCGATTGCGGCGCAGCACCACACGATTGCGGCGCAGCACCA
>Ga0068860_100001168_pt1 | contig 28767 bp, 21 predicted proteins | sample KBSSwiS32_FD_66597 | JGI IMG/M metagenome (GOLD analysis project Ga0068860, IMG submission 66597) | Switchgrass rhizosphere microbial communities from Kellogg Biological Station, Michigan, USA - KBS Switchgrass S3-2 | ecosystem: Host-associated > Plants > Roots > Rhizosphere > Soil ... | reverse complement strand
TATCGCCACGAACGCGTCGAGATCGCGAGCGGCGGCGAACATGCGTCGACCCACGCCTTGTTCGGCGGACGCTTGCAGCGTTTTGATCTTGACGTGAAGATGGCCGGTGAACAGGCGAGCTATGTGTCGCGCGGCGTATTCGCGCCGCGTGGCCGCCAGCATATCGATGTGCATCTGGATGCGCGACACGCCGCATGCGACACACGCAGCGACGTGCTGTGGCGCGGTGTCGCCGACCAGCGCGGGCGCGGGATCCTGCATGGGGCGATCACGGTTGCCGCGGGAGCGGATGGCGCGGATGCGCAACTGCAGACGAAGAACCTGCTGCTGTCTCCGCACGCTGAAATCGATGCGCAGCCCGTGCTGGAAATCTACACCGACGAGGTCAAGGCCAGCCATGGGGCGACCGTTGGGCAGCTCGATGAACGCGCCTTGTTCTACTTGCGCTCGCGCGGCGTGCCGTTGTCGATGGCGCGCAACCTGCTGATCGCTGGATTCTGCCGCGAGGCTTTCGGAAGCGTGGACAACCCCGAACTGCGCGCGCGTCTGGAAGCGACGCTGATCGGGCGCGTGCCGCAGGCAGACGGAGGTTCGCCATGAATGCCGTACAACATCTGGACGAGTTCGATCCGCTGCGCTATCGCGCGGATTTTCCGCTGCTCGCGCGCCATGTGCATGGCAAGCCGCTGGTCTATTTCGACAACGCGAACACAGCGCAGAAGCCGCGCCAGGTCATCGAAGCGGTCGATCGGTTCTACCGCGAACACAATGCAAATGTCGCCCGCGCGGTGCACACGCTCGGCGAGGAAGCGACGAGCGCGTACGAAGCGGTGCGCGACAAGCTCGCAAAGTTCGTCAACGCGCCGTCGCGCGATGAGATCATCTTCACGAGCGGAACGACACAGGCGATCAACCTCGTCGCGTACAGCTATGCCTTGCCACGCCTGAAACCGGGCGACGAGATCCTCGTCACGACGATGGAGCATCACGCCAACATCGTGCCGTGGCAGCTCGTCTGCGAACGCACCGGCGCGAAGCTCAAAGCAGCTCCGATCACACAGTCCGGCGAGCTGATCGTGGAGCGTTTCATCGAGATGCTCACACCTGCGGTGAAACTCGTGTGCGTCATGCACGTGTCCAACGTGCTCGGCACGATCAATCCCGTGCGCGAGCTTGGCAAGGCCTGCCGAGCTCGTGGCATTCCGCTGCTCGTGGATGGCTCGCAGGCGGCACCGCATCTGCCCATCGACGTGCAGGCGCTCGGCTGCGATTTCTATGCGCTGACCGGGCACAAGCTGTTCGGCCCGACCGGCACGGGCATGCTGTGGGCGCGCAAGGAACACCTCGCAGCGATGCCGCCGTTTTTCGGCGGTGGCGAGATGATCAAGACCGTGAGCTTCGACGGCACCGTGTTCGCCGATCCGCCGCACAAGTTCGAGGCGGGCACGCCGAACATCGCGGGTTTTGTCGGCCTGGGCGCCGCCTTGGATTATGTCGGCGCGGTGGGGCGCTCGCGGATCGGCGCGTATGAGCACGACCTGCTTGAATACGCGACTGCGGCGCTGAAAGCCGTGCCCGGCCTGCGTCTGTTCGGCGAGGCGCGCGACAAGGTGGCCGTGCTCAGTTTCCTGATCGACGGTGTACACGCGCACGACATGGCGACACTGCTCGATCATGAAGGCATCGCGGTGCGCTCGGGCCATCATTGCGCGCACCCACTCATGCAATTTTATGGCGTGCCTGCGACGCTGCGGGCCTCTTTGGCGTTCTATAACACTCGGGACGAGGTCGACTGTTTCGTCGAAGCCATCGCCCGCGTGCGCAAAATGTTGGGATAACCGGGAACCATTGAATGGATACAGTTGTTAACGACGCGCGTCTGGCCTTCCGTGATGCGAACGCCGCCGATGTGACCGCAATCGTAAGTCTGGTCGAATCCGCCTATCGCGGCGATGTCAGCCGCCAAGGCTGGACCACCGAGGCAAATCTGCTTGACGGACAGCGCACCGATCCGGTCGGCGTCGCGCAGATCATCGCCAAACCGCATAGCCGTGTGCTGCTCAGCGAACAGGGCGGCCAGTTGCTGGCGTGCTGTCATATCGAAAAGCAGGACGAGGCGTGCTACTTCGGCATGTTTTCGGTAAAACCGACATTGCAGGGCGGCGGCGTTGGCAGGCAAATGCTGGCGCATGCCGAACATTTGGCGCGCGGTGAGTGGAAATGTACAAAAATGGAAATGACGGTGATCTCGATCCGCAATGAGCTTGTTGCCTGGTACGAGCGTCGCGGATATCACCGCACCGGCGTGTTCAAGCCGTTTCCGTACGGCGATGAACGGTTCGGAATTCCCAAGCGCGATGACCTGCGCTTCGAATTGCTCGTGAAGGATCTATAGTTGCGTTGCGCGAACCTCGATGAGCAGAGGTCGGCGTGAACTGGATTCGCGTCTGCGCGCAGTCCGAACTGCTGCCCGGTGAATTCAAGATCGCTTGGGATGGGGACATTGCAATTGCGGTGTTCAACATCGACGGCGAGCTGTACGCGATCGAAGACGTCTGCACGCACGATGGCGGCGATCTGGCGACCGGCGACTTGCACGGTTACGAAATCGAGTGCCCACGCCATGGTGCGCGCTTCGACGTCCGCACTGGCGCGGTGCTGTGTCCGCCGGCGTACGAACCGATCGCGAAGTTTCCCGTAAGAGTCGAGAACGGCGCGGTCTATACGCGCGACGACCGTTGGGACTGAAGCCGCTTACGGCCGCGAGCTAGCGGGTTGGATTCGCAACTAACAGGGTTGGCTTGCCGTCGCCGTCGATATGTCCACTTCCACAAGATGTCTCGCATGATCATCGACCATGGCTACCAGTCCTTCGGGTTGCTCGATCCCATCGACGCGCACGCGTGCTGGCCCGATTTCGGCCAGCGCCCGTGAAATGGTAATGTCGTAAAACGTCTCGCGATAACGATAGACGATCTTGCAGCCAGTCCATGCGGACGGCAGACGTGGATCGAGACGCAGTTTGTCAGCTTCCAACGCGACGCCAAGCATCGACTCCACGATCAGACGATACAGCCAGCCGGCCGAACCGGTGTACCAGCTCCAGCCTCCGCGTCCGGTGTGGGGGGGGACCGCATAGACGTCCGCCGTAACAACATAGGGCTCGACTTTGTAGATGTCGGCGGATTCCAGTGAGGTCGAGCGATTCACCGGATTGATCATCTGCAGTAACTCCCACGCGCGATCCGCCTCGCCCATCGTGAAGAAAGCCATCGACGCCCAAATCGCTGCATGCGTGTACTGCCCACCATTCTCGCGCACACCCGGCAAGTAACCCTTGATGTAGCCCGGATCGAGCGCAGAATGATCGAATGGCGGATCGAGCAGCTTCACCAATGCATGGTCGCGCTGCACCAGGCGCCGATCGAGCGAATTCATCGCTGCTTGAGCACGCGTCGGATCGCCCGCAGCGGACAGTACCGACCAGCTTTGCGCAATCGAATCTATTTGACACTCCGGATTGGCGGATGACCCCAGCGGAGTTCCGTCGTCGAAATACGCGCGGCGATACCACGCACCGTCCCATGCATGCTGTTCGATATTTCCGCGCAGCTGCTCGGCTTCATGGCGGCAACTTTCCGCAAAATCCATGTCGCCGCGCAAGCGCGCGACGTCGAAAAAACGCGTCAGCACGTGGAACAGGAAAAATCCGAGCCACACGCTCTCGCCCTTGCCGTGTGCGCCGACATTGTTCATGCCGTCGTTCCAGTCGCCGGTACCCATCAGCGGCAATCCGTGCGCGCCGAAATTCAGGCCGCGACGGATCGCGCGCACGCAGTGTTCGTAGAGGTCCGCGCGCTCTCCAGCTTGCATGGGCAGGTCGTAGTACGACTCCTCGTCAGAGCCGAGCAAACGGCCTTCGAGAAACCCCGCGGGTTCGGCCAATACGTCGCGATCACCGGTGCACGACACGTAGCGCGACGTCGCAAGCGGCAGCCACAAGTAATCGTCGGAACAATGCGTGCGCACACCGCGGCCCGATGGTGGATGCCACCAGTGCTGCACATCGCCTTCCTTGAACTGGCGCGAGGCGCAGCGCAACAACTGTTCACGCAGCAGCCGCGGTTCGGCATGGACGAGCGCCATCGCATCCTGCAACTGATCGCGGAATCCGAATGCGCCGCCCGACTGGTAATAGCCGCTGCGGCCCCACAGACGACACGCGATCGTCTGATACAACAGCCAACCGTTGCTCAGCACATTGAGCGCGGGCTGCGGGGTTTCCACTTGTACCGTACCGAGCGTTCGCGCCCAATATTTGCGGATGTCCTCAAGCGCCGCGCGAGCCGTCCCGGACTTGCGCAACTGCATGACCATGCGGCTGGTATCGCCGAGGCCGCGTCCCACGCCAAGCCTGAAGATCAGTTCGTGCGACTGGCCGGCGCCGAGCTCAAACGGAATTTGCACCGCAGCGCACGGATCCATCGCCGCCCCGACTTTTCCCGATAGGCGCGCACGCGCCATGGCCGCGGGAGTCTGCAGCGTGCCGTTGCGCCCGATGAATTCGGCACGGTCGCCGCTGAGCGTGCGCACCACAGCGTCGACATCGAAGAACGCGACGAGATCGGCGAATTCCGGGTTAAAGGAATTGCGCGCGAGCAGTGCGCCGCTGCCTGGGTCGATTTCGGTGACGATGTGCATCGCGGATTTCGTGCGCAGATCGCCGAGCACCCATTCCATGTACGCGGTTGCCGAGAGACGGCGCGGGCGTTCCGATGCATTGTGTACTTTCAACACTGAGAACTTCACTGCGGCATCCAGTGCGACGTAGACCCATAGCTCGGTCCTGATGTCGTCTTCGCTGTGTTCGAAAACGCTGTACCCGAAACCGTGGCGGGTTCTGTAGTCACCCTTCCCGCACGCCGGCAGCGGCGTCGGCGACCAATACCGGCCGGTCTCTTCATCGCGCAAATACATTGCCTCGCCACCTGGATCACTGACGGGGTCGTTGCTCCATGGCGTCAGGCGGAACTCGTGCGCGTTCTCGCGCCAGGTATAGGCGGTACCGCCTTCGGAGATCACCGTTCCGAAATTCGGATTGGACAGGACATTGACCCATGGTGCGGGGGGCGCCCGGTCCTGCGAAGTCACGATCACGTACTCGTGCCCGTCCTGCGCGAATCCGCCGAATCCATTGAACAGGATCATGTCCTCATGCGGTATTGGCGTAGGCGATGAATCTTCCGCGCGATAGGCGCGCGTTGGCGCAAACCGCGGAATCGCCGGTTCGAGCAGATCGCGGCGCTTGATCTGTTCGGCCAGTCCGCCGCGATTGTCGGAGAGAATGGCGCGCGCCACCGCTTGCAGCAAGATGCGGTCCTCGGGAGCGATCTGCTCCGCGAGGCGTACAAAAATCCCGCCCGGACGATCGATCACATTCGCTTCGATGCCGGAACCGATCAAGCCCATGATTTGATCGTGCAGCGCCTGCCGATACCCGCCGTGATCATCGTTCCAGATGACCAGATCGACGGCCAAGCCCTTCATGCGCCAATACGCATGCGCCTGCACGAGTTGGCGGACTAGCTCGATATTCGCGGAATCCCGGATCTGCAGCAGCACGATCGGTAAGTCGCCGGAGATCGCATAACCCCACAACCCCGACTGGCCGCGCCGGTTGTTGATGATCGCGCCGGGTTCGGCGCGCAGCGAATTGTTCGCGTAGATCACGCGTCCGGCGAGGCGTCCGTAGAGCTGCGCGTCGGCCTCGGTGACATTGATCTGGCGCAGCGCCACCTGGCTGTGCGTCCACGCCAGATCGAACACGCGATCGGCGAGACGCCGGTCCTGATATTTTCCCACCAGCGCCAGACAAGCCGCGCGCGATTCGCAGACGCCGGTGACCATGTCGAGAATGACCGATTCATCCGGATCAAGCGCGACGCGATGCTGGATCGCGACAATGGGATCGAGTACGGGTCCTGCGCTTCCCGAGAGTGGCGCAGAGTCGCGCAGGGCCAGCGGAGCGGTAAGGCTGTTGCGGCGGCCGATGAAGCGTGCGCGATCGGTCTCGTACGAAGTACGGCTGCTGGTAAGGCCGTGCACCACGAACAGGTGGAACATCCACGGCGGCTGTTCCGTGCTTGAGCGCGGCCGGCGCGTGCAAATGATCGCCTGCAGTGGCTGGATGATTTCCGTCTGCACAAACAGATTGCTGAATACGCGATGCAACTCTTCCGCGATTGCCGGCGCGAGCACGACTTCGGCATAACTCGTGACATCGATTGTTTTGCGCGTGCGCGAACGATTGACGATGCGCACACGCCGCAGTTCGATATCGTCTTCCGGTGACACTGCGACGTCGGTGTGGGTATCCAGTTCGTGATCGCGCCGGCGAAACTCGATACGCGGTTCGGTAAATATTGCCTCATACGAATCGGGGGGCGCGAGCGTCGGCTGAAACGTGTTCGACCAGAGTTTCCCGGTTTCTACATCGCGCAAATAGCAAAAAGTGCCCCAGTTGTCGCACGTGCTGTCTTCGCGCCAGCGCGTAACGGCAAGATCCTTCCAGCGACTGTAACCGCCGCCAGCATTGCTGATCATCACGTGGTAGCGGCCGTTGGAGAGCAGCTGCAGGGCAGGTGTCGAAGTATGCGGAGTGTCGAATGCGCGCACCGGCAATTCAGGCGTGTCGGTGATCGCAGGGACATCGACGAGCTGCGTATCGTAGGCGTGCCACATGCTTGCCTTCGGAATCCGCTCCTGCAACAGATCAATGGTTGCCTGAAACAGGGGGTCGGATGCGAAGCGGCGCTGCATCGGGTGGTCCAGCAGCAACGATGCCAGTGATAGCAGGCTGATGCCCTGGTGATGCGCCATGAACGATTTCACCACGGCAAATGATTGGCCGGGCCGCAAACGCGCGGCGCTGTAATCTACCGCTTCGTAAAAGCCGAATTCCCCCATCACCCCTTGGGCGTGAAGTTGCTGCAAGTTTGCGCACGCTTCTTCGGCTGACACCATCAACGCCAACACCGACGCGTACGGTGCGACGACGAGATCGTCGCCAAGCCCGCGTTTGAGGCCGAGTCCGGGAACGCCGAACGTGCGGTACTGGTAATTCAGTGCGGCATCGACGGTGTTGTATCCGGATTCCGAGATTCCCCACGGCACGCCGCGCTGTATGCCGTAGTCGATCTGGCATTGCACCGCTGCCTTGCTGGTCTGGTCGAGCAACGTATTTTCGTACGTCGGCATTACCAGGATCGGCATCAGGTACTCGAACATCGAACCGCCCCACGACAGCAGGACCGGTTCACCGCCGGCTGTCGTCAGCAAGCGCCCTAGCGCAAACCAGCTCTCTTGTGGCACTTGTCCCTGTGCGATCGCGACGAAATTCGTCAGTCGTGCCTCCGAGGCCAGCAAATCGTAGTATCCAACGTCGCGCCGCTGGTCGCTGACGTTGTAGCCGATCGTGAACAGACGGCGCTCGTGGTCGTAGAGGAATCCGAAATCCATTTGCGCCAGCTCGCCGCTTTGCCGCGCCAGTTGTTCGATTAGCGCCATTCGCGTGCCGGCACGTTGGATCGATGCTTCGAAGTGTTGCCGGAAATTTTCCAAGCTAGCGCCAAGCGCGGGCGTTGCGTGCGCTGCAAGGCGGGCTTCGACTTCCTCCCGCATCTGTTGCGCGATACGTGGGACACTACGCAAGGTCGGCATCTGCAGCGCACTCAACAACTCATCGACCGCAGCGTGCGCGGGGAACGCCAGCCAAGGGAACAGATAGTCAAGATCGCCCAGCGCCGCGTCGCATTGTTTACGCAAAGCCAGTATCCATCGGCCTGCTTCATCAGATATGGATGCGTCCACGTCCCTCGCGAGTTCGATCGCGAGCTCAGCGAGTGACTTGCGCCAGTCGACGAGCGATGCAGAGGGATTTGCCGCCATCGCCTGCAGCATCTTCTCCAACCGCAAGTGCGGGCGCGGAGTCGCGCCGTGCGCCTGCGCGAGCAGCGCGTACGTATCGAGCAAACCCATGATCACCTGCGCGGAGAGAACGCTCTGATCCAGCAATCCGAGCAGGCCTGGCCGCAACGTGAGCAGATGTGCCGCGAGATTGCCGCTGTCGACGCTGGAAATGTACTGGGGCGAGAGTGGCTTCAACGATTGGGTGTCGTACCAGTTGTAGAAATGGCCATGATTGCGCTCCATTTCGGCCATCGTCTTGAGCGAGTTCTGCGTGCGCTCGATGAGCTGACTCATGGTCAGGTAGCCGAAATCGTAAGCCGCCAGATTGGCGAGCAGGGACAGACCCATGTTGGTCGGCGAAGTACGATGAGCGATTGCGGCAGCGGGATGCTCCTGCATGTTGTCCGGCGGCAACCAGTGATCTTCCGGGCCGACGAACGTTTCAAAAAAACCCCAGGTTCTGCGCGCGGCGTGGCGCAGAAAATCCTTTTGATCGGCTCCGAGCACGTCCCTGCGCCGTGTGCGCGGGCGACCGACCCACCAGATTGCGACCGGTGCAAGCAACCACATCGCCAAGATCGGCATAGCAGCGCCCAACGCAATCGGCCTGAAATAGAGCAGAAAGCCGGCCGTGCAGAGGGCGAGGCCCGGACAAACCCACATCGATCGAAGCTCGGCACCGAGCGTGCTGCTGCGACCGGACCCAAGGTTGCTCGGACGCCATTCCAGTAATCGCCGATGGGTTGCGAGCAAACGCGCTGCGGTGCGCAGGAAGGCGTCCGTGGTGAACATCATTTCGTGGGGGAGGCAGGCCAACGCGAAACCAACCTGCACGAACCGGCGCCCCGCGGATTGCAGCGCTCCGCGCAAGTGCACCGAAAAAATCGCATCCGCGGCGGGCTTGAAGACCTCCAGCAGACTGGCCCCGATCGCCGGCAGCATGATGATTCCGAGCGTCGTCAGCGTCCACAACCACGGATTAGGCAGCACCGTCCAACCGAGCAGGAGCAGGAGCGTCAAAGCAGCCGGTGTCAGACTGCGCCGCAAATTGTCCAGGATTTTCAATTTCGACAATGCCGAGATCGGATTCTTCAGTATTCCGCTTTCGCCTGGGACACGCGGCATCAACCAACGGGCGATCTGCCAGTCGCCGCGGATCCAGCGATGGCGTCGGTCGACGTCGGCGGCGTACGAGGCAGGATAATCCTCATAGAGCTGCACATCGCTCAGCCATCCAGATCGCGCGTAACATCCTTCGAGCAGGTCATGGCTGAGGATGCGGTTCTCCGGAAAGCGATGCGCGAGCGAGCGTTCAAATGCATCGACGTCATAGATGCCCTTACCGATGAAAGAGCCTTCGTCGAACAGATCCTGATAGACATCGGACACGGCGCGTGTGTACGGATCGATGCCCGACTCTCCGGTATGTAAACGCGCATACCAAGTGCGATTTGCACTGATCAGACTTACCGCGACACGCGGCTGCAGAATGCCGTATCCGGCGCAGACCCGCTGCAACGTTTCGTCATAGCATGCGCGATTCAATGGATGCGCCATTGTTGCGACCATCTGCCGTGCCGTATCGCGCGGCAGCTGCGTGTCGGTATCCAGAGTGATCACGAACCTGACCGCAGATAAATTGTCGGTGCGTCCGACGATCGTCCTGAAATTGCCGTTCGCGTCGCCGCGCAGCAGGGCGTTCAAATCGCCGAGCTTGCCGCGCTTGCGTTCATACCCCATCCAGATGCGTTCGTGCGGGTTCCAGCGGCGCGGCCGGTGGAATAGGAAAAATGTGTCCAGTTCTTCACTCGCATATTTCTCGTTGAGTCCGGCGATTCCGCGTGCGGCCGCTTGCACCAGCCCATCATCTTCCGGCAGCTGTTCCGCGTCCGCGTCAGTGAAATCGGTAAGCAGACCAAACTGCAAATGCGGATCACGATTGGCGAGAAAGTGGACTTCGAGAGCTTCGATCAAGCGCTCGATCGCGTCCACATCGGTGAGCATTGTGGGCACGATGACGAGTGATCGATGCTCGGCGGGAATGCCTTTGGAAAAATCCATTCGCGCGAGCACTTGCGGCTCGACGAGTGCGATCGCCAGCCGGTTCGCGACGGCAACGCCGAATTGAGTCGCGCACAGCAGCGCGCACATAGCGGTCAATCCGAGCAAACCGCCGTGTACCCCATGCGCCCGCGCGTAGAACAGCAAAGCGGCGGCGCCGCCGATTCCGATCAGCGTAATCACGCCGACATGAAGACTCAGGCGCAAACGCGGACTGCGCGCGAGCGACCGCAGGGGGCGCTGTGCGCCCGCTGTTCGTTCAAGCTGACTCAAGCCGCGGTCGATCAGATAGAACCCGACGTGCGCGGCGCGCGCGCCCACACCCTCGCGCGTTGTGCTTGCCTGCGCCAATTTGACTGCGTGACGCGCGATTTCTTCTTCGGGGACCCCGCCGGCTTTCGCCACGCGCTCGACCACATGCCGGTAGCGGTCGCGCGTGGAGAAATCCATGCGTGGATACGTACCATCCGGGTCCTGCTGCAGTGTTCGTTCGGTCAAGCTCATCGATTCGACGAACTCCCGCCAGTCCATCACCGCAAGGAAACGCAAACTGCCGACGCTGTTGCTGACCGATACCTGTTCGGCGGCTTGCTGCTGATTTTCAGCGTGCACGAGCTGCTCGATGGTCAAGCCGGATTCGAGCAGAAACTGCTGGATCCAAGTTAGCGGCAATGCCAGCGCGGGACTGCGGCCCTGCAGACGTCGTGCAAGTTCGGCGACGAACGAACTCGCCATCGGCGGATTCGATCGTGCCATGTCTGCTATCACCAGAATCAGGTTCTTTGGGTCCTGCTCGGCGATCTGCGTCATCTGATCGGCCCATTTGTCGGCCAGATTGCGATGCATGCGATCGGTGGCGATGCGTCCAGCAACGCGCCGGAGATTCTCGATCAGGGCAAGCCGCAGCATGATCGGAATCGCCCATAACTCACCCAGCTTGAGCGGCGTGATCTTCTGATAGGCGGCGATAAATCGGCTCAGGCTTTCCCCATCGACGCGTCCATCGCCGTGGGAAATCGTTTCCAACGCGATGTCGTATACGCGCGGCAGGCCTCTGGACGGCCCGCCGAGCAAGCGCGGCAGCTCCAAGCTGTAACCTTTTGGCAAATGACTCCGAGCTGTCCGAATCTGCTCTTCGATCAAGTAGAAATTATCGAGCAGCCATTCGCCTGCTGGCGTAATGCGGCGCTCAGCTTTGATCGCTTCGGCGAGCAACTTGCAGGCATCTGTCAGGACAGCCCGATTCTCGGCCAGGCGCAACAGTAGATCGTCGCGGCGTCTCGTTGTGCTGGTCTTGTGCGACTTGGCGAGGACCTCGCCATGCTGTTCCATCTGGTCGGCGCTGAACAGCTCCGAACGCAGTGGCGGTTCGCCGTCGCCGACTGCTTGGAAAGTGCGGATTTTGCCCAACCACATTTTCATATCCATGAAGTGTGCAAGCATTGTTGAAAACTTTGAGACCTGCTGTGCGCTGACGGATGGACATCCGTCAGGGCTTGACCGATCCTCGGCCCAGTCCACACGCTGCGCTTGATTGGGAATTTTTGCAACGCCGAGAAAACCAGCTCGGGACTGTCCTCGCCTACCTCCAGGCAACTACGCAACCACTAAATGGGACGCCTGTCGGCGCTGACGGTTCCCGGCGGCCCGACCTCGACGAGGCGCTACCTGCGCGATCGCGATACCGGGCGAACCCTCGAGAATGCCGGCTATTGAATGCACGCTGAATCCTGCGACCAAGGCGACCTCGCGTCATGGGCGGCTTCCAAGTCTGTTGCGAGATATTTCGGCGGTAAACCGCGCGCGAGCTGCAAGTCGATGTCGCTGCGAATCGATCACCCATTCACAACGGCTACGCACTTGCCTTGACGTGCCAGCTCCACGAGCTCTCTGCCGCGCTCCACCAAGTGTACTGCCGATCGGCATCGGGCACAGTAGCGCACGCGTGGGTTGTCGAGCACAGGCTCCAGTACTTCCCATCTCTGAGTACACGGTTGGCTGCGGTGGCAATGTTCAATGGCGATCACGCGGGTCTCGATCACAGTGATGCGCGAACCGGAAACGAATCGCGTCGCTGCGGCGATGTCGTAGCGAACGCATCGAAATCGACAGATCGCCAATTGCGTATACGCTCGATGTCGTAGCCCGACCAGCGCGATCGGAAGACCTGTTCACAATAGACACCAATCATCGCCACCGCGCGGCCATACAGGACGAATTCGACCGCCTGGCCTTCGGGCGGCAATCCGGCGGAACTGCTCACCCACTGGGTCTGCATGCTCTTGCTCCCGATACTCAGGCTGATTGCAAACGAATGAAGACCCGGCCGGACCAGAGGGGGAAGCTCTGGTGCGCTCCGGCCGGGGTGTCGTTCCTGGGTCAAACCGCCATCCTGCCGTTCGACATCATCATCCTTGCGCGCCTTGTCAGCGTGCCCCGACCAGCGGCCGTCGTCTGTACGGCACCGCACTTAGCCGCCGCCCCCAGTCCACCTTGCGCCTGCAACTTTTGGGTAGAGGCGTGGCCGGTCCGGCACGATTCGCTTCCCCGGCTCAGCCTCGCAGGCGCGATCAGGTACTGCGCTGGCTCGGTTTCGAGCGATACATTGCCGCGTCGGCATGCCGCAGCAGGGTGTCCCAGGCGGTCCCATCGCCGGGATACACTGAAATCCCGAAACTGGACTGCAAAGCGATGATGGCATTGTCGACCTGGTACGGATAAGCGAGGCGTTCCTGAATTTTTTCGGCGAGATCGATGGCTATGGCCGCGCTCTCAAGATCCGACAGCATCATCACGAACTCGTCGCCACCATAGCGACAAGCCGTATCCGTCGCGCGGATCATCGCTTGAATACGCCCCGCCACTGCTTGCAGGACCTTGTCGCCCGTCGAGTGTCCGAACTCGTCATTGACACGCTTGAAGCGATTCAGATCCAGAAATAGCAGGGCTACCTGTTTCCGGTGGCGGTCGGCATTGGCCACCGCTTGTTGGAACCGGTCCATGAGCAGCCTGCGATTGGGCAGACCGGTCAGGCCATCGTGGTAAGCCAGGTAACTGGACGCGACTTCCTTTCGCGAAAGTTCGGCAAGTTCAGTTTCGAGCCTGCGGTTGTCGTTCTCTAGCGTTGCTATGCGGTCTTGCAAGCCGGCCACTAGCGATCGGCTATTCGCAAACGCCAACTTGAGCTTGGTGGGTCGGTCAATCACGCGCGGCAACGTTACCAAGAGGCAACTCGGCAAGCTGGCCGCTACGACGGAATGTCGTTGCGTGAGCGATTTCGTTCCTGGTGCCGGCCCGGACTGTATGCCTTGCGTCGCGCATTTCGATCCTCTCGTTTGCCACCCGAAACCCAAACACTTCAGACGGAGTTGTGCCTCGTAGCCGGGCGATTACTATTGGGGGCGTGGTTCACTGGAAGGGCTGTCCCGCAAACAAATGCGGGGCGGGCAATCGCGCCCGGTAGGCGCCAAAGGCTAGACAGTCGGCGCCGCCGCGTCGGTGCGCTGGCGCACACATACGCAACACCTGCATCACCCGGACGGGGACCTTGCCGTGTATCGGTAGAACTGCGCCTGAACGGCGACGGGGTTTGACGCTGGCGCAACGACGTTGTCGAAGCGGCGACGCGCCTTCGTCGAATCCCAGTATTCGCTTGCGCGTATCCGATGTACTGCACGAGATTGTCGCGAGTATGCACTGTGCCCGTTATGTACGCTGGCGCACCGAATTTCATCTGCTGCGCGCGCAGACTCCGTCGCAGACACCCCACAACATCCTTGTTCAGCGAGGCTAACATTCTTGGGTAATCTCGTGAAACAGTTCATTCTCAAGTTGGTTCTCGCCAGTGGTATCGCAGTACCGCTCGGCGGAGTCGCGACCGACGTAGCGGACGACACAAGACCGCATGATCGAATAGATGGGCAGATCAGCAATGCGCATCGTGAGACCCAGATCTTGGCTGCGTTCAGCAGGAATTCGCAACTGCATGCGTTCGATTTTTCCGTTTCCGTCGCGGTCGATCGAGTCGTGCTCGGCGGCATCGTGGATGACGACATCAGCAAGAAATTGGCCGAGAGGATCGCGACCGAAGTGCACGGTATCAAATTCGTCGTCAATCACATCGTCGTCGATGCCGATTACATGCGGCTTCAACACGCGATCAGCGAGTAACCCATCAGCGAGGGCAGTGGACAGACACAATGGGCAGAACAGCTGAACATGTTTACGTCGAACCTGGCGACATTGCGCGCATACAGCGGCTTGTCGTCGAGTTGCCGAGTCAAGCGCACGTGCGCATCACGATGCAAGGCGGCGCCATAATTTCGGGGACCGTCGCGGAACGACCGGCCGCACAGCTATTCGAAGACGCGTCCGGTGCGGCGGGCATGAACGCGCAGCTGCGAATTGATGATCCGGTTGCGCCGTCTTGCACGACCTACGTGTGGCTCGGCGACATCAAGCGCGTGGAAAGACTCATCGCACACTAGCACCCGTCGGAAGGTCTGCGTCATTGCGGATGCCAACATAGCGCGATGATTTTGAAAAATATACTTTTTTGTGTGAATCACCCTTACGTAACATGTGTAGGAGTAGTATTCGCTGGCGCCAGGATGCAACGCGTCCCATCAGCGCCTCAGTTCAGCGGTTTACCTCCTAACGTTGGGCATCGCGCTCCGGTTTCTCACCCGGAGCCTCGGCTTCGGCCGCCTCAGTTCCGCGCTCGCGGAATATCAGACAAGGTAATTACTTATGAACACCACTACTTCCAGCACCAAGTCGAATCTCGTCGACACCGCCGCCAACCAGGGTTCCTTTGCCATTTTCGGCAAGGCCTTGAATGCCGCCGGACTCTCCGACACGCTCAAAGGCGCCGGCCCGTATACCGTGTTCGCCCCCACCGATGCCGCATTCGAGAAGCTGCCTGCGGGCAAGCTCGACCATTGGATGAAGCCGGAAAATAAAGCGAAACTGATCTCGATCCTCAACTACCACGTGACACCCGGTCGCGTCCTCGCGGCCGATGTCGGCAAGCTGACCGAAACGAAGACGGTGCAAGGCCAAGCGGCGAAGATCAAAATGACGGGTGACAAGGTCACGATCGACGGGGCCAATGTGACGTTAACCGATATCCATTCGAGCAACGGCGTAATCCACGCCATCGATACCGTATTGGTGCCCACCAAGCATTGAATCGCGAGTGAGCTTCACTGAAGTGCGGCGGGACTTGCTCCCGCCGCGATCGATGCATACGCGAGCCCAGACAGGATGCATGTCATGTACGGTGCAACTTCCATTTTCGCAACAAACCCCGTCAGCCTGTGGAAGACAAGCGACCGCAAGTTTATAACGATCAAGAGAATTTCCGGGAATATGACGCCCACCCGCGGACGCGCGCAGAAGCTCACTCCGCAGTTTCGTCCCGCATTGACAGTGGACGAACTGGCGTTGGAGGAAACCTTCTACGTGTTCGACTATGGAAATGCCATGTAATCGGCATTTGCGAAATTCGCGCGCCGCAAATTTATCGTTCGGAACCACCTAATTCGGGGATACGCGCAGCAGCCCCGTTCAGATCCTTGCCGCAAGGCTGACATTTCGCGGCAGTCGCCAGCGCGTTATACGGCCCAATTCCGGTTCGTGGATTACCACCAATGTGCGCTGGCGTACAGATTCGCGCCCGACCCACGCCTAAGCTTCGGCATGCATCGCAGCCGCGCGCAGACTCATGCAGAGTGGACGTCACTGATGTCTCGATGACGTCGCCCGATCGTGATCTCCCGGTGAATTCAAACTGAGTCGAAGCTCGGCAAGAGGCAGCTCTCCATGAATATCGCAGCGACAATCCTGGTTTGTGGTTTTGGATTCGCTCTTGCCGCGTGCGACGTCGCTACGGCGTCGCACGATCGCACCGAGGACGTCACGCCGCTGACGGTCGCCAACCGCGAGGTGGCCAAAGCCCAGGAACAAGACGACGCGAGAGTCGCTGATGCTCATGCCGCGGCAAGGCGCGAGATCAATGAAGCCGCCTTCAGGCTGTCCTGGAAACAAGCCAAGGCGGACTATCGCGACGCAGTCGCCAAGGCGGATGGCGAGTTGTCGATTGCCGTCAAGAAATGCCCGAGCCAGCCAGTGCGCGCGCGAACTGCCTGCGAAACCAACGCTCGCTCGATGCGCGATCAATCGGTCGAGATGGCGAAGGTGAAACTGAGTCTGGCTGATCAGTAAGTGGGAGCTGACGTCGCCCTTCTCGGCGCCTTGTATGCTCAACGTCATACTCTGGGAGAATGCTGCGAGCCATTCCTTCGCTATGTACGCTAACGCTCCGAACTCCAACCACCAGCGGCGCCGCCTTCGCTCAACAGAATTTCGCGAGGCGAGGTCAGGGCCAGCAGCCGATCTGTCACTCGTGAATGGAATCGCCAAACAGTTTCCCGACAAGTTCTGATATCCGACGACACGCGGCCGGCCGCTTCGCTGCGGCCGGCGCGTTTCGATCGGTTGGCCAGGCAAGCGGTGGCCCGTGCGGTATACCATGCGCGGATCCAATGACTCAGATACCTCTTCTCGAAGATGAGACACTGCTCGATCGGCTGCAGCACGCAGCGTTCGACTACTTCCTGCACACGGTGAATCCGGACAACGGACTTGTGGCCGATACGTCGCGCGACGACTCGCCGGTCAGCATCGCCGTAGTCGGTTTCGCATTGTCGGCGTACACCGTGGCGGTGGAACGCGGCTGGATGAAACGCGCCGCCGCCATCCAGCGCTGTCTCGCGGCGCTGCGCTTCTTCCGCGACAGCGATCAGAGCGGTAGCTCGACGGCAACGGGCTTCAAGGGGTTCTACTATCATTTTCTCGACATCCGCACCGGCGCCCGCGTGTGGCGATCGGAGTTGTCGATGGTCGATACCGCGCTGCTCATCGCCGGCGCACTGACCGCTAGCAGTTATTTCGTGGCGGATTCGCGCGACGAGATCGAGCTGCGCGAACTCGTCGAGTTTCTGTATCGGCGCATCGACTGGCGTTGGGCGCAGGACGATGCCGACACGATCCGGCAAGGTTGGAAACCCGAATGCGGTTTCCTGCACTACGGCTGGGAAGGCTATAGCGAAGCGATCCTGCTGTACGCGCTGGCACTGGCGTCGCCTACCTATCCGATCGCGCGCGATTGCTACAAGGCATGGACCGCGACCTATCAGTGGGAAAATCTGTACGGCTACGAATTTCTTTATGCCGGGCCGCTGTTCACACACCAGTTCTCGCACGCATGGATTGATTTTCGCGGCATTCGCGACCGCTTCATGCGCGAAAAGCGATCGGACTATTTCGAGAACAGCCGGCGCGCCGTTTACATCCAACGCGAGTATGCGATGCGCAATCCGCACGAATTCGCCGGCTACGATGAGAACTGCTGGGGCCTGACTGCTTGCGACGGCCCCAGTGATGAGCGGCCGGATATGTCCAACGAAACGCGACACCTGTTCGGTTATGCCGCACGTGGCGTGCCATATGGGCCGGATGACGGCACGGTGTCGGCTCCGTCCGTGCTGGCATCGCTGCCATTCGCGCCCGAGCTGGTGTTGCCGGCCGTGCGCAATCTGATCGCGCGCTATCCGGAGACGTTCTCGGAAGAATGCTTTGCGAGCGGTTTCAACCCAACGCTCGTCGACAAAAACGGACGTGCATGGGTTTCTGCCGGGCACTACGGACTCGATCAGGGCATTGTGCTCATGATGATCGAAAATCATCGTTCGCAACTGATCTGGCGGTTGATGCGCGCTTGCCCATACATCCGCAACGGCCTGCATCGCGCTGGATTTCGCGGTGGTTGGATGCGTCGATCTACCCGCGATGGAGCACGCTGATGCCGCAACGCAATGACGCATCGCTTGTCACGCCACGGGACGCATACGAGTGCACGCGTCTTGCCAATCTGCATCCGGCCTCCTGGAATAATCCGAAACCGGCAGGTCCCTACGAGTTGGTGATCGTCGGCGCCGGTCCGGCCGGCCTGGTCGCTGCGGAAACGGCCGCCGCACTCGGCGCAAAGGTCGCACTCATCGAGCGCCATCTGATTGGCGGCACGTGCCTGAATACCGGGTGCGTGCCGTCGAAATCGATTATCCGCACATCGCGGCTGTACGCTGAAATGGCCGACGCGACGCGCTACGGCGCGCAGATTCCGGACGCGATCCGCGTCGACTTTGCCGCAACAATGGAGCGCGTGCGGCGCATCCGCACGCATCTCAGCGGAAGCGAGTCAATCCGCCGACTCGCCGCTGCCGGCGTCGACGTGTTCTTCGGCCATGCGCGCTTCGTCGGCGTCAACGCGCTGATGGTCGATGACGCAAAGCTGTCCTTCAAAAAGGCGCTGATTGCGACCGGCGCTCGCCCGCATGTCCCGTCGATTCCCGGTCTCAAGGAAGCCGGCTTCCTGACCAACGAAAAGATATTCGACCTGACCGAACTGCCGCGCCGCCTGCTCGTAATCGGAGGCGGTCCGATCGGCTGCGAACTGGCACAGGCGTTTTGCCGATTGGGCGCGCAAACCACCATCGTGCAAGACAAACCGTTCTTTCTGCCGATGGAGGAACGCGACGCGGCACAGATTCTCTCGGATGCGTTTGCGCGCGACGGCATCGAAGTGCGGCTGAATACTAAAGCTCTCGGAGTGCGTGTCGAAGCCGGCCAGAAACTGGTCGACCTGATCAGCGACGATTACCGCAACACGATCGCCGTCGATGCGATCCTTACTGGGGTCGGCCGTGCGCCGAATGTCGAAGGCCTGAACCTGGAAGCGGCCGGCGTCGACTATGAAGCCGGTAACGGCGTTCGCGTCGACGATTTTTTGCGCACCAGCAATCCGCATATTTATGCCGCCGGCGACATCTGCCTGGAACATCAGTACGGCCATACCGCCGCGGCGTCGGCGCGCATTGTCGTGCGCAACGCGCTGTTCCGCGGCCGCGAGCGCTGGAGCGCGTTGATCATCCCGTGGTGCACCTTTACCGATCCGGAAATTGCCCATGTAGGCCTCTACGTACGCGAGGCCAATCGGCAAGGCATTCCGGTGAAGACCTTCACGATCCCGATGCATGACATCGATCGCGCCGTGGCCGATAGCGAGGAAACCGGCTTCGTCAAGATCCACGTGAAGGAAGGCACCGACCGGATTCTCGGCGCGACTATCGTGGCCCGCCATGCAGGTGACATGATCAACGAGATCACGCTCGCGATGGTGGCGGGTATCGGTCTGCGCACGCTCGCCCGCGTCATTCACGCCTACGATACACAGGCCGAAGCGATCGTGAAGGCCGCCCATGCGTGCAACCGCATGCACCCGAAACCTACGACCAAGCGGCAGCAGCTAAAGCCCTAAGGAGATGAAATGAAACTCGGCATGATCGGTTTGGGGCGCATGGGCGCCAGCATGGCGCAGCGTCTGTTGCGCGGCGGCCATCAACTTGTCGGCTTCGATCCAAAATCCGAAGCGCGCAAGGATATCGAAGAGAAGGGCGCCGAATCCGCGGATTCTCTTGGCGCGCTGATCGCGAAACTGCCGGCCCCACGCATACTGTGGCTGATGGTGCCTGCCGGCCAGATTACCGACGGCACGCTCACGAATCTGCTGCCGCTGCTGGCCGACGGCGACACCGTTATCGACGGCGGCAATTCCAATTACAAGGACACACTGCGCCGGGCAGCGACATTCGCCGACAAAAAGATCGACTACATCGACAGCGGTACCAGTGGCGGCGTGTGGGGCCTGGCCGAGGGCTATAGCCTGATGATCGGCGGCGACGCAGCGGCCATCGAACGGCTGCGACCGATCTTCGAGACTCTGGCGCCTGCCAAGGATCAAGGCTGGGGCCGCGTTGGCCCGGTCGGCTCCGGGCATTTCACCAAGATGATCCACAACGGCATTGAATACGGCTTGATGCAGGCCTACGCCGAAGGCTTCTCGATCATGCAGCACAAGGATGAATTCAAGCTGGACCTCGGTCAGATCGCCGATATCTGGCGCTATGGCAGCGTAGTGCGTTCGTGGCTGCTTGATCTCACCGCGGATGCTCTGAAGAAAAATCCAAAGATGGCCGGCATTGCGGCCTACGTCGACGATTCCGGCGAAGGACGCTGGACCGTGGACGAGGCGATTGAACTCGACGTGCCGGCACCGGTGATTACCCAATCACTGATCGAACGGCTGCGCTCGCGCGATACCGAGTCGTTTTCCGACAAGCTGTTGTCGGCAATGCGCAACGAGTTCGGCGGGCATGTGATCAAGAAAGAATAGGTGCCCACCAATTGCAACTAGGCCAGTAAGGCCCTCGCGCGTGCGCAGACGTTGTCGACGGTGAAGCCGTATTCGCGCAGCAGCGTTTCGGCGGGCGCCGATGCGCCGAAGCGTTCGACGCTAAGCACATCGCCGCGGTTGCCCACATAACGCTGCCAGCCTTGCGCCACGCCCATTTCCACCGCCAGGCGTGCACGCACCGATGGCGTCAGCACACCGTCACGATAATCCCGCGGTTGTGCTTCGAACAACTCCCAACTAGGCATCGACACACAACGCACGGCGACGCCGTCGGCGCGCAAGCGTTCCGCCGCGGCGACGATCAGAGCGACTTCGGAACCGCTGGCGATCAGGATCAAATCCGGCGCGACATCTTGCACATCGCTCAAGACATATGCGCCGCGCCGCAAACCATCGGCCGAGGCGTAACGTGCGCGATCGAGCGTGGGTACATCCTGTCGCGTCAACACCAGCGCGATTGGGCAATCATGCGCTTCCACGGCAACGTGCCAGGCGACCGCCGTTTCATTGGCGTCGGCAGGGCGGATCACGATCAGGTTCGGGATCGCGCGCAGGCTGGCCAATTGTTCGACCGGCTGGTGCGTAGGACCGTCTTCGCCGAGCGCGATACTGTCGTGGGTGAACACGTGCACCACGTGCAAGCCCATCAGTGCGGCGAGGCGGATCGCCGGGCGCATGTAGTCGGAGAAGATCAGAAACGTCGCGCCGAATGGAATGAATCCGCCATGCGCGGCCACTCCATTGACGATCGCACCCATCGCGTGCTCGCGCACGCCGAAGTGCAGATTGCGTCCGGCGTGACTCCAGCCGCCGCCCGCGGACCCCTGCTCGTCTTCATTCAACGGCGGTGGATTGAAGTCGCCGAGACCCTTCAATGCGGTTTTTGTCGACGGATCGAGGTCGGCCGAACCACCGGTCAGCGCGGGCAGTTTAGGAGCGATCGCGTTCATCACCTTGCCGGAAGCCTCGCGCGTGGCGAGACCTTTGGCATCGGTGCCGAATACCGGAATGTCCGCGTCCCAGCCTGGGGGAAGTTCGCCGCACAAGCGGCGCTGCAGCTCCAGGGACAGATCCGGAAACGCCTTGGCGTAGGCGCCGGCGCGCTTGTTCCACGCCGCTTCGTCTTGCGCGCCGCGCGCCACCGCACCGCGAAAGTGCGCGAGCGCGGCATCCGGTACGAGGAAGTCAGGCTCCGTCGGCCAACCGAGTTTCTGCTTGGTCTTGCGCACGTCCTCTACGCCCAGCGGCGAGCCGTGTGCCTTGTAGCTGCCCTGCTCGGGCGAACCGTAGCCGATATGCGTACGCACCAGGATCAGCGACGGGCGCGCGGTTTCCGCGCGCGCCGCGTGCAGTGCGGTGTCGATCGCGGCGAGATCGTTACCGTCGGCAACCGACACGGTGTGCCAACCATAAGCCGCGAAGCGGCCAGCGCGGTTCTCGGAAAACGTGATATCGGTGCCGGCGGCGAGCGTGACGTAATTGTCGTCGTACAGGCAGATCAGCTTGCCGAGTTTGAGATGTCCGGCGAGCGAGGCCGCTTCCGACGCGACGCCTTCCATCAAGTCGCCATCGCTGACAATCGCGTACGTATGGTGATCGATGATGGCGTGGCCTTGACGGTTGTAGCGTGCGGCCAGTTGCGCCTCCGCGATTGCCATGCCGACCGCATTTGCAATGCCTTGCCCGAGCGGCCCGCTGGTGACTTCGACTCCCGGCGTGTGGCCGCGCTCCGGATGCCCCGGTGCCTTGCTGCCCCATTGCCGAAACCGCTTGATCTCGTCGAGCCCAAGATCGTAGCCGGTCAGATGCAGCAAACTATACAAAAGCGCCGAACCATGCCCGGCCGAAAGGACAAAGCGGTCGCGATCGACCCACTGTGGGTTGCGTGGATTGTGTTTGAACCAGCGCGTCCAGAGCACGTAGGCCATCGGCGCGGCGCCAAGCGGCAAGCCCGGATGCCCGCTGTTGGCCTTCTGCACCATGTCCACCGCCAGGAAGCGAACGGTGTCGATACATTCCAGATCGAGCATGTTGAACATAGCGACTCTGTTACCGCGCAGCCAAAGCTGCATCGACCATGGTCTGTGCTTCGCGCAGGATCGATTGCAGATGCGCGTAGTCCTTGAAGGTCTCCGCATAAATCTTGTAGATGTCCTCGGTTCCGGACGGACGCGCGGCGAACCAGCCGCTTGCGGCGATAACTTTGATGCCGCCGATCGGTGCGTCGTTGCCCGGCGCGCGATCGAGCACACTCTCGATCTTCTCGCCGGCCAGTTCGGCGCTCTGCACCTGCTTTGCTGAAAGCTTCGCGAGCTTGGACTTTTGCGCGGCGGTCGCCGGCGCCTCGACGCGATCGTCGACCGGATTGCCAAGTTCACGCACCAAGTCGCCATACAACTCGCCGGGATCGCGGCCGCTACGCGCAGTGATTTCCGCCGACAGCAATGCCGGCACGATGCCGTCCTTGTCGGTGGTCCACACGGTGCCGTCCGTGCGCAGGAACGAAGCGCCGGCGCTTTCCTCGCAACCAAAACCGAGCATCCCGCCGAGCAGGCCATCGGCGAACCATTTGAAGCCGACGGGCACCTCGTAGAGTTTGCGCCCCAGCCGCTTGGCCACACGATCGATCAGCGCGGTACTGACTAGTGTTTTGCCGATCGCGGCGTTCTTGTTCCAATGGGGACGATGCCGAAAGAGGTAATCGATTGCGACTGCCAGGTAGTGATTCGGCGGCAGCAAACCACTGCTGCGCGTCACGATGCCGTGGCGGTCGTGGTCGGTATCGCAAGCGAAGGCTACGTCGTAGCGATCCTTCAGGCCGATCAGCCGCTGCATCGCGTAGGACGATGACGGGTCCATGCGGATCTTGCCGTCCCAGTCCACGCTCATGAAGCGAAAGGTCGGATCGACTTCGTCGCTCACCACCGTCAGGTCGATTCGATGGCGCTCCGCAATCGGCGCCCAGTAATGCACGCCAGCGCCGCCGAGCGGATCGACGCCCATGCGGATGCCGGAAGCGCGGATCGCGTCGAAGTCGATCACGCGGCCGAGATCGCTCACGTAGGCGTCGAGGAAGTCGTGCGTGTGCGTGGTGGCTGCGTGGCGCGCTTGCGCGAAAGGTGTACGCCGCACCTCCTTGAGGCCGCCTTCAAGCAACCCGTTGGCCCGATCCTGAATCCAGCCGGTGACGTCGGTATCGGCCGGGCCGCCGTTTGGTGGGTTGTACTTGTAACCGCCGCTGTCGGGCGGATTGTGCGAAGGCGTGATGACGATGCCGTCTGCCACCCCCGTGGTGCGGCCGCGGTTATAGACGAGGATCGCATGCGAGATCGCCGGCGTCGGCGTGAATTCTCCGCGACTCGCGATCATTGTGTCCACGCCGTTCGCGGCGAGCACTTCCAGCGCGCTCTCGAATGCCGGCTGCGACAGTGCGTGCGTATCGATGCCGAGATACAGCGGACCGTCGATGCCCTTGTGTTTGCGGTAATCGCAGATTGCCTGGCTGATCGCCAACGCATGCCATTCATTGAAGCTACGTGCGAACGAGCTGCCGCGGTGTCCGGACGTACCGAACACGACGCGTTGCGCTGGCACCGCAGGATCAGGGTGCAGATCGGCATACGCGGCGAGCAGTCTCGGCACGTCAACGAGCAGCGACTCCGGTGCCGGCTTGCCGGCGAGCGGGCTGATCGCGGTGCTCACGCGGCATCCTGGCTGGCGCCGGCGAGCGTCGCACTCTTGTCGGCGATGCGCTTGAGCAGTTCCTGCCACGATTTCACGAATGATTTCGCGCCGTCGCGTTGAAGCTGCCCTGCGAGCGCATCGACATCGATACCCGCATTCGCGAAACGCGCGAGCACGGGTTCGGCGTCGTCGCCGTCCCACGCCATGACTCCATGGACTGCGCCGTGGTCCGCGAACGCCTTCAACGTTTTCTCGGGAATCGTGTCGATCGTATCGGGTGCGGCGAGTGCTTCGACGTACAAGGTGTCGGAAGCGTCCGGATCCTTCGTGCCGGTGCTGGCCCAGAGCAGACGTTGCGGTCGCGCACCAGCCGCTGCCAGTTGTTTCCAGCGTGCCGACGCCAGCAACTCGCGATATGCGCGATAGGTGCGTTGCGCGATCGCGATGCCGAGTCTGTTGCGCAATTCCGGAGGCACTTTTTCACCAACCGCTTTGTCCCAACGACTCACGAACAACGACGCGACCGATGCGACGCGCGGCTCGCGGCCACTGGCGATGCGTCGCTCGATGCCGCGCAGATAGGCGTCCGCGGCAGCGAGGTACTGTTCGCGCGAGAACAACAGCGTGACGTTGATCGGCACGCCCGCGAAAATCGATTCCTCGATCGCCGGAATGCCCTCAGGCGTGCCGGGGATCTTCACGTACAGATTCGGCCGATTGGCCTGTTGGTGTATGCGCGCGGCGGCGGCGATGCTGTCCTGCGTCTTGCCGGCCAGCAGCGGCGAGATTTCCATCGACACCCAGCCATCGGCACCTTGCGTCGCATCGAACGTGGGACGGAACAGGTCGGCGGCGCGGCGCAAATCCTCCAGCGCCAGCTCCGTGAACAGCGCTTCGCCGAATTTCCCGGCCTTAGATTTGGCGCGGATGCCTTCGTCGTAAGCATTTTCGTTGGCGATCGCCTCATCGAAAATGGTCGGATTCGACGTCAGCCCGGTGATCGAATACTTGTCGATGTATTTGCGCAAGCCGCCGCTGTCGAGCAGCGCACGGGTGATGTTGTCAAGCCACAGGCTCTGGCCGAGATCATGCAATTGACGGGTTCTTTTCATGTCCATTCCTCTCGAGGTTCAGTTCGCCACAGCCGCGGGTGCCGGCGCAGCGACGAAAAAATCCGGCAACCGGCAATCCAGCAGATCGCCAATGCGTTCAAAGGCACGGTCCGGCAGGGGATCGATCGCGGCATTGACGGACTCTGCCGCGTAATGTCCCTGGCGCACGAACACCGTGGTCAGCCTGGTGCCGAGGATGCGTTTCATCGCCGCGAGCAATTGCGGCTTGTCATCGATCATCACGTAATGCGCTGCGGGGAAGCGGCGCTGCATCGCATCGAGCATGCGTTCCTTGTGCAGATAGATCAGTACCCGGCCGTCGACTGCGTCCCAGATGCCCGAGCGTTGGATCTTGCGCGGCTGGAACACCACGTCGCCGTCGGAAAGAATGACCGGCAACCCAAGCGTGCGCAGGTGCGCGATCGTTTCGAGCGCGCGCGGATACAGCCGCGCGGCGAATGGATAGTCGAGCACGAATGCAGACATCTGCAGCAGCTCGGGCAGGTCGTCGTCGAGGCCGACACGGAATTTCTGCAACGCCCAAAGATAATCGGCGTAGCCGAGTTCCTCGCGCAACGCGTTGTAGATCGTCCAGTAGCGTTGACGCCCGGCGACGCCGAAGCCTTGTTCCAATCGATTGCCGAGGTCGGCGCCGAAGCGGTCGTTGTCGAACAAGGTATTGTCGACATCGAGCAGAAATACGGTCTCGTTCGAGCTCAGCATGGCGGCTGTTCGGGTTTGGGATCGTGCCAGCCCGTTGCACCCGCCACGATGCGCGCAGCCGCGGGTGGCCCCCAGGTGCCTGGGTCATAATCGTTCAGTGGCACGACATTTCCGAGTACAGGATCGATCACCCGCCACGCGGCCTCGACGCAGTCGTCGCGCGTGAACAGGGCGGTGTCGCCGCGGATCGCATCTCCAAGCAGGCGCTCGTACGGCGATTTCTCGCGGCGTGGCTGGCGATGGGCGATCAGCTCCACCGGCTCGCCGCGCATTTCCTCGCCCGCCCGCTTGACGCGCACGCCGGCGGAGATCGCGACGTCGGGACCGAGTCGGAAACGGAAATGATTCGACAGCGCCGGCTGGATTTCATCGAAGATCGCCAACGGCGGACACTTCAGATCCACGATCACCTCGGTACTCGTGATCGGCAGACATTTGCCAGTGCGGATATAGAACGGGACGCCGGCCCAGCGCCAGGTGTCGATATGCAAACGCAGTGCGGCAAACGTCTCGACCTGCGAGTCCGGCGCGACGCCCGTTTCCTGCCGATAACCGCGAAACTGGCCGCGCACGACTTCGCTTGGATCCAGCGGACGCATCGCACGGAACAGGCGCAATTTTTCGGCGCGCAGGGACTCGGCATCGTGGCCGGTCGGCGTGTCCATCGCGAGCAGCGCGATCACCTGCAACAGGTGATTCTGCACGACATCGCGGATCGCGCCGACTTCCTCATAGAACGTGCCGCGCCCCTGCACGCCGAAATCCTCGGCCATGGTGATCTGTACGTTGTCCACATAGTTGCGGTTCCAGATCGGCTCGAGCAACGCATTCGCGAAGCGGAAATACAGCAGGTTCTGCACGGCTTCCTTGCCGAGGTAATGATCGATGCGGAAAATCGCCGATTCCGCGAAGACGTCGTGCAACGTCCGGTCGAGTGCCTGCGCGGACGCCAGATCGCGGCCGAAGGGTTTCTCGACGACTACCCGCGCGCCGTTCGCGCAGCCGGCCTTTACCAGTCCCTGCACGACGGTTGCAAACATGCTCGGCGGAATCGCGAGGTAATGCAGCGGCCGCACCGCATCGCCGAGCGCCTGCTTCAGCCGATCGAAGGTCGCGGCATCGTTGTAGTCGCCATCGACATATTGCAGTTGCGCGGAGAGTTTGGCGAACGCATCCGGATCAACGCCGCCGTTGTGTTGCAAGCTATCGCGTGCACGCTCGCGCAATTTGTCGAGCGTCCAGCCGCCACGCGACATGCCGATGATCGGCATGTCCAGGCCGCCGCGGCGAATCATCGCCTGCAGTGCAGGAAAGATCTGCTTGTACGCCAGATCTCCGGTCGCACCGAAGAAAACGAAAGCATCCGAACACAGTACTTGCATAGGGTTCGTTCCATCGTTGCTGAATTTCGCTGCTTTCCCGACAGTGACGTACCAAGCGACTCAATATGGGCGATGCCGTGTGAATTTGGATTGAATCCGGTGGGGACCTTTGGCGATTCAGAGGTGGCACCTGGGCCCGCGGGGTGTTCCGTGACTGGGAGGGCCAAGGGATCTCTAATGGCAAAACAAACGTTTTGGTTTAGGCTCGATAGTCCAGAGTCAGTTCAGCATGCGGACGCCGCAGCAAATGAGCCCGAGTCAGCGGATCGCCACGTGCGCACACGCTGAACGTCATAGCTTGACCAGCGTGACCAGAACGTCTGCTGAGCATACGTACCAACCAATGGCACATCGCGACCGTCCAGGACGAACTCGACGGGCTCATCGGTATGCGGTAGGCCGGCTTCGCTGGTGACCCATTGGGCGGACATGTCATTGCTCCTGGATGTGCACAATTGCAGCCGCAACGGATGCAGAGAAACCCAACGATGCAGCGCTTCGGGCGGATCATGCGCGCATGCAACAGACCGCCTCTGTGCGGCGGCGCACACAGGCATACGACACTGCGCCGCTGCTCGTTTCGCAATTGGCAGCGTCGGCTGAAAATTGCTCCTGCATTTCCGACCCACAGGGAAGTGGGAAGTGCCCGCAGGTGCCGGGAGCACCGACGGGCCGACCCACAGGGAAGTGGAAAGTGCCCGCAGGTGCCGGGAGCACCGGCGGGCCGGCATACCGACCATCCATGGCCATAAGCCTGAAATTGCTCCTGCATTTCCGACCCACAGGGAAGTGGGAAGTGCCCGCAGGTGCCGGGAGCACCGGCGGGCCGGCATACCGGCCATCGGTGGCCATAAGCCGGAAATTGCTCCTGCATTTCCGGCATACCGACCATCCATGGCCATAAAAAAAGGCGCCCCGAGGGCGCCCTTGTCACAGCGCTGACAAAACAGTTTGTTGCATTCGCTTAGTGTTGATCGTGACCTTGCTGATCATCGCGATCATGCATGTGCTTGTAGTGGGCGAGGACCCATTCATTGCGCTCGTATGGTTGATCCGTGTCGAGATCCATTTCGACGCCGCCCGTTCTGACGAAGGTCTGGCTTTCCACAGGCAATGTCGTACCGGATTGCCAAGGACCCGTGTTATTGACCTGCCAGTAGTATGTCTTGGACTCCGGCGCAAAGTAGATTTGATGATCGCCGAAGTAGACGTAGTGACGATTGGTGGTTTTCTGGACCGTCGTCACCGTCGTATCGGTTTCGGCAATCGCTGGAACGACGCCGGCAAATCCGATTGCAAGCGCGGTGGCTGCGATAACGTTACGATGAATATTCATGAGTTTCTCCGTCAATTCGCTGGTAGTGGGTTAACCGAGATTCCTCGCACACCAGTAGTCCGCGTCATATCTAGTTAGGCGCGATTCTCAGATGGCTGCACGGAAGTACGGGTGTCAGTCGGCGCCATAGCAAGCGCTCAAACATCCTGATGCACGCTATTCATTCGCTTCGAACGACGCAGTTGC
>Ga0068860_100001167_pt1 | contig 28774 bp, 25 predicted proteins | sample KBSSwiS32_FD_66597 | JGI IMG/M metagenome (GOLD analysis project Ga0068860, IMG submission 66597) | Switchgrass rhizosphere microbial communities from Kellogg Biological Station, Michigan, USA - KBS Switchgrass S3-2 | ecosystem: Host-associated > Plants > Roots > Rhizosphere > Soil ... | reverse complement strand
TTGATGGAGGCCGGGCCGAAGTTATTTGACGGGGCGATTGTGCTGGGCGCGGGGTTGCAATTGCATGAGAAGGAACTTGCGGACCTGACGTATAAACCCACGGCCCCGGTGATTTTTATGGCGAACCAATCGGAAACCGGCCAACCGGCAGGCTACGTGAAAAAGGCCGCGGCCAATGATGTTCCACCAGCGCTCTGGACCGTGGGACGAAACGGCCACGTGAATTTCACCGGGGCCGAATATGTGGCTGTGGTGGAAGCGCTTGATCATTGGGTGGATGGGGAAAAAGTTGAAATGGAGCGGAAGTTTGCGCTCGATGTGAAAGACCCGCCCACGACCGCTCGATTTGCGGATGACGGGGCGTATGGGGTGGTGCGCGAAGTCGGCAGCGGCTTCGGGAATCTGGGCGTCAGTTTTGTTGAGGCGGACTTCAAGCGACTCGGCATTGGCATGCGCGACGTATTTCAGATGGAAAGCGGAGGCAAGGCTTATGCGGTCACCTACGCCAGCACATTTGGAGATGTTCCGCAGGGTAAATGGGTCTGTTTCAGGGACGCCAGCGGTTACCACGTCATCGCGATCAGTTTTGGAAATGCCGCGAAAATCGCCGGAATCAAGGCGGATGACACGCTCTTCATCCGGAAGCACCCGGTTAACACCAAATAACACCGTTGGGTGTACCGCCCGGTCTACTCAATAATGTTTATACAACGGGTTCATCTCCATTCTTCCGGAGGTGAACTTGAGAAACGCCTGAGGCACGGTTCTTTGAGCTGGTAGCATGGAGGTCCTCCGCAACCCACTGGCCGTTCTTTTGAAAGCCCTCGGGGTTATGCCGCACAAAACTCATGCCGATTTTTTCCAGGACCCTGCGGCTGGAGAGGTTCCATGTGGCATGCGCCGCCTCGATCCGGCTTGCCGCCAGGGTTTCGAATCCAAACTCAAGCATGGCTGCCGCCGCCTCGGTCATATAACCCTGCCCCTGGTGATCCGGGTGCGTCCAGAACCCCAGGTCCCAGCAACCGTCGCCCTTGCACCGGATCACGATCCGGCCTATCGGAGTTCCGGCGGCCTTTGTCTGGATCGTGAAAGTATAAGCCATGCCCGCCTCCCAGGCAGCCATGTTATTTTCAAAAGGCACGAGTAACTCCTCCTCCGTGGCCGGCGGGCTCCAGCGCATGCCATCGCAAAATCCCGGGTGACGTGTCGCGGAAAAAACAAAGGGGATGTCATCGCGGCTGCAGCTTCGCAGGATGCAGCGGGGTGTCTCGATGATCGTGGCAAGTGGTATCACGTTCAGCGCAGGACGGTCTGGAGATAGAGCTCGCGCACGGCTTCAGCCTCGATGCCGGTGGTGACCTCGATGTTCGTGGCGTTGCCGCCCTTCACGGTCATCCCGCGCGTGTGATGGCCTGCGGTCTCCACCTGCACGGACATCGGCGTGGTGGTGTAATACGAGCGGTCGAACGCCCACACCATCGGGAAGATATCATACATCACCGGGCCCGGCTTCCACGATTGCGCGGGATGCCACGCCTCGATCGCGCGAGCCAGCGCCTGGCAGACCGGCGAGGCGTGGGTGCGGAACAGCTCACAATCCTCCTTCGACAGCACGAAGCGCCGCGTCACATCCCACGTCCCCATGAAAATCGGGATGCCGGAGGTCAGCACGATCTCCGAGGCGATGTAGTCGAACGCCACATTGTTCTCGTGGCGGTTCAACGTGATCTCCCCGCCCATCATCGCGATGTATTTGATCTTGCCCGCGATCTCCGGTTTTTTGCGCAGGGCGCAGGCGATATTCGTAAGCGGCGCGATGCAGGCCAGCACGATCTCGCCCGCATTTTCCTCCACCGTGCGGATGATAAGGTCCACTGCATCCGCATCACCCGGCGCGTCGAGCGGATCCTCCGGTTCGGCAAAGCAGGCATGGTTCATCGTGCGTGCGAGATCTTGCTGGCGGCACAGTTCCTCGTCGGAAAATTTGCGCAGCGGCAGCTCCATCCCCGCCGCTACCGGGATATCCGCACGGCCCACATACCGCAGCAGCCGCTTCACCAGCCGCGCCCGCTTCGCCACGGGCATCGTCACTGTGGTGATAGCCTTGATATCCAGCTCCGGCCTCAGCAGCGCGAAGTGGATCGCAAGCAGGTCATCAATGTCCTGCCCGGGGTCCGTATCTATCAGAATTTTCTGCATGCGCGCCTGCTTACACCAAACTCATCGCAACCCTGGATGCCCGTAACGATCGCATCCGTTGTCGAGCTGGCGCAGGTCTTCGATGATGCGGGTCATTTGGGAGCGTTTGCGCGCGTGAAAGAAGTTAGGCACGGCGACAGCAGCCAGCAGGGAGACTGCTGCTACGGTGGCGATAATTCCGGTGACAGTGAAACCCTGGTTGTGAATGTTGTTGCTCATGGGTGTGGCTGAATGTTCCGCAGTGGACTAATATCCGGCCCCGATATTTGTCCATACCATCGCGCATGACGAGCGGAAAATTCCTGTTTGCGCTGACATTGAGGTTTCTTTTCGTGTATATCACGCTGCATCCATTATCACTTTGCATAATTTAACGCAGAGTCGGCTTTTACGTGGCATTAGCATTGCGGTTTTCTGCGCATTGTTGCCGGCCTCTCCATGCTTTGGCGAATCCACGGATAAACCGGCGGCGACGAAAAACGACGCGATCACCATTACTGTGCTTCCGGGTGAACGGCAGGTTTTCGAGGGCTTCGGTGCGAGTGTCGCGAATTTTAACAATCACTACGACACGCTGCCGCGCGCGACGAGGGATGAGCTGTCGTGCATGGTGTGGCGGGATTTGAAATTCCGGACGCTGCGGCTCTGGATGGCCACGCATGAATATGCGAAGACGCCTGGCGCTCATGATCTCACGGTATTCCGCCGCCAGTATATCGACTCGGGCATCATTGCGGATGCGCTGCGCTTTGGTGTGACGACGCTGCTGCTTGCGCCGGACAATGTGCCGGAATACATGCAGGAGAAGCATGCGGACGGCACGGTCTGGTTGAAGCCTTCGGAGAACGCGGCCTATGCGAAGCTGCTCGCCGATTTCATTGCGCGGGCGAAGTCGGAGCTTGGTGTCGCGATCAATGCCACCGGCATCCAGAACGAGGCGAGCGACGAGCAGAAGTTCGCACCTGCACAGATCGCGGATGTGGTTGCGCGGCTGCGCGAGGAACTCGATGCGCGCGGGCTGCGGGGCGTGAAAATCATCGCCAGCGAAAACGCGAGCGCGAATGAAATCTTCGCCGCCGAGGTCGATGCGCTGAAGGCGGACGCGAAGGCATGGCAGGCTCTCGCGGGCATCGCGTCGCATTCCTATAACATGGCGGCCACCGAGGAGATATCGGCGCGCATCGTGGGGCCGAAAGGCGAAAATCTGCGCGAATACTGGATGACCGAGGCCAGCGACAACGGCCACGAGGAGCTGGGCGACATCTTCCGCGCCGTGAGCCTCTCCGCGCGGTTCCTGAACGACATCAACCACCGCGTCACGCACTGGATCCACTTCCTCGCGTTCGAGAATGTGCGCAAGGAGGACAACGCCACGTGCATTCTCACGTTCTCCAACGACCCGCCCGCCATCACGCGCTTCCTGAAATACGACACTTACAAGCAGTTGTCCGATGCCTTCGACACCGGCGCGCGCGTGCGCCACAGCCGCAGCAGCCTCGAGGGGGAAATGCCGTGGAGTTATGGCAAAAAATCGCGCCTCACCGCCGCCGCCGCGCAAAATCCGGATGGCTCGTGGGCGATCGGCCTGGCTAACTACACCGCCGCCAGCTTCAACGGCGTGCAGGGCTGGGCCGATGAGAAATGGAACCGCGAGCAGGGGGGTTACACCCCCGCGCAGACATTCGAAGTCACCATCGAAATCCCCGAGCTGAAAAACCACGCCCCGCTCGCCTTTGCCATACATCGCACGAACGCTTCCACCGCAAACGCCCCCGCCGGAACCCTCACTATGACAGGCGGACGTTTCACCCTGCCGGTGGCGTCGCTGGAACTCATTACCCTCCGCTCGCCGGCCGGGCGAAACTGACCGGATAAATACGTGTGCAATAATGGCAGAGTGCACTTTGGTATCCGCCTTTGATTACTGCTTGTCCGGCACCATGAGGGAGGCGCCGACGCCCTGGCTGTTCTCTTTTTCCGCGCCGTGGATATCGGCGAAGCGGGTCAGCTTCAGCCCGTTTGCATCGAGGGCGAAGGTGGCCACGGAAAAATCCCTCGTGTTCATTTTCACGATCATCTGCAACTCGGAGGCGCGGTCGGAATACGCGCCGTATTCGTTGTCGATGGTGGCGTCCACCAGCGCGCAGCGGTGGCCGGTGTTCATCAGGTCCGCGCCTAGCAGTGTGCCGTCGTCCTTGAACCAGTAATAACTCACGCTGCCATGTCCGGGATACATCTGGATGGGCTGGCAAAGCATCAGCAGCTTGTATTTTTCAAGCGAAACGGCGACGACCGGCTTGAAGAGGATTACTTTCGGTGTTGCCGGAGCGAAAGGCATGAAAACATTCTGGAAACAGGATTTCTGCCGTACCTTCCAGGCTTTTTCATAGTTCTGGCTTTTGCTGAGGAGCGCGTCGAACGCGGCCTGCCATTCGGCGCTGTTACCCTGATGGTCGGAGAGATAGTGGAATAACTCCGGCACAGACCGGGGGTCGTCCTTTTTCCAGTACAGGTCCAGCGACACCACGTTCGTCGCTTTGTCGTATTTCCATGCAAGGCCGATCGAGCTGCATATGGAGTCTAGAAAATCTTTCGCCTTCACTTTCGGGGAGTTTTCGGCGCCTGTGCCCATGCCCATTCCCATGAAGATCGTCTGCATGAGTTCGGAAACCTCCTTCGGGCATGAGACTTTGAAGCCGGTTTTTTGTTCGATCTGGCCGACCGCGTCGTCGAAGGATTTATACGAATAGGAGCAAGCGACCTGCTTTTCCAGAGGGTCGACGGCATCGCCCGCCGCGGCGTTTAACATCAGTAAACAAGAGACAAGGGCGGGGAGGAGGAGATGTTTCATGGGATGGCTCTTTGCGGAGGATATATCATCCCGTGGAAAAGAAGACGAATGATTTGGCGGCGGGCACGGAGGACTTTCTGTATGCTCCATACAAGCCCGGCCTTGTGAGTTATAAACGCGACGCATTCCATCGGGCGTTCGAAACCTAGCTGTGCCTGGTGCGCATGTTTGCGAGGTTTGTCACCACGGCGACGAGTTCGGCGGGTTCGACGGGCTTTGCGACGTGCATCTGGAACCCGGCGCGCAGGGCGCGGGTGCGATCCTCGGAGCGTGCCAGGGCGGTGAGCGCCACGGCGGGGATGCCGCGCCCCTCGGGCATGGCGCGCAGTTGCCTGATAAACTCGTAGCCGTCGTGCCCGGGCATGCCGATGTCGCTCAATATGACGTCGGGCATGAATCCGGCGACCATGCCCAGCGCTTCCTCCATGGATCCCGCGCTTTGCACCTGCGCCTTGTAGGATTGCAGGATGCGGCGGATCACCATCGCTGAATCCGGATCATCGTCCACGGAGAGAACCTTGATCCCCGCGAGGCCCGTGCCGGCGCCGGCGGCATCCACGGTGGCATTGCGCTCCGCGTCGGCGTTGCACTGCGGGTCCATGCGGGCGGCGACGGGGGGCAGGGAGACCACGAACGTGGCGCCCATGCCGGGGCCGCCGCTGCAGGCACGGACCTCGCCGCCGTGCAACTCCACGAGGTGCTTCACGATCGAGAGCCCCAGGCCAAGCCCACCGTGCCGCCGGGTCGTCGAGCCATCCGCCTGGCGGAATCGATCGAACACATGCGGCAGGAATTCCGGGGCGATTCCTTCCCCATTGTCGCTGACGGAAATCTCCACGTGGGAATTGACGCGCCCGATGGTCACATGGATCCGCCCGTCCTTCGGGGTGAACTTGATGGCGTTGGTCAATATATTCCAGACCACCTGCTGGAGGCGGTTCCGGTCGCCCATCACGGCGCCCTCGATGCTGGCGAAGGCCCGGGTCAGCCGGATTTGTTTTGCCGTCGCCGCCGGCTGGACGGATTCCATGGCGGCCTCCACCAGGGCCGGGAGATCGAGGTTTTGCATGTGGAGGGCCACCTTGCCGGCTTCAATCCGGCTCATGTCGAGCAGATCCTCGATCAGTTGCATCTGCGCCCTGGTGTTGCGCTCGATGACATCCAGGCCCTCCTCCAGTTCCGCGGGCGTCAGGGATTTGTCGCGGAGAAGCTGCAGCCAGCCGACGATGGCGGAAAGCGGCGTGCGCAACTCATGCGAAAGCGTGGATACGAACTCCGACTTCATCCGGGCGGCGCGCTCCAGCTGCCGGTTGGCTTCGCCAAGGCTGCGGAGGACCTTTTTTTGTTCCGTGATATCGCGGGCGATCTTTGAAGCCCCGATGATTGTTCCCGAGGCGTCTTTCACCGGCGAGATCGTGAGCGAAATATCGAGCGTAGTGCCGTCCTTCCGCACGCGGACGGTTTCAAAGTGATCCACGCGCTCGCCGCGCTTCAAGCGGTCCAGTATGGCCGGCTCTTCGTTCTGCCGGTCCCGGGGGATCAACCGGGTGACCGGCTGGCCGATGATTTCTTCCGGTGAATATCCGAATATCCGTGTCGCGCCCACGTTCCAGCTCGTAATGATTCCGTCCAGGTTCTTGCTGATGATGGCGTCGTCCGATGAATCCACAATCGCGGCGAGCAATGAACGGGTGCTGGCAAAATCTTCGGTGGAATCAGGCATCGGGGTTGACTGCATAAGTGGCATTTGTTTTGAAATTATCGGTGGTCGCAGGCAAGTACCGCGGGCCTTCAAGACCTCCGGCTTCCCGGTCGATCCCTCGCGGGATTTTTTTTGGCGGACATGGCATCCTTCCCCCCTTATTCGCGCGACCACCGCGCCCTGTATGTATGAGTTTTTCAAGTCACAAGCGCGGCGGTAAAAATTCAATGGCTTGAGAACGGGGGAGGGGGAATGCCACGCGGCTGGCTGTAAAATGTCAGAAATTGTCAAGATTTTGGGATAGTTTGTAGGGTGGAATGTATGGGCCATCTGCGACGAACGGGACATAGGGGATTTTATAACAAGCTCCGGGAGTGGCATTTGTGGAATCGGGTTTACGGGGGTTTCGGGAAGAGGGGTCGTTTTCACCTACTATGCGGGATTTTGCCCTGATTTGTGGCAGGCGAGGGCTGGTGGCCGGTGCGGGGCGGGTGAAAAGTCCGAAGCTCCTGGTTCAAATTCGACTCTTTGAGAAGCCGTGGAGCAAGGGCGGCGATTCAAGGTTGTGCGGCGGCTGGAGGCTGTTTTCATGCTCCATGGTCGTTGATGCCCCGGGGGCGGAAGTCAAGGGGATTCGGGAGCTTTGCCAAGTCGCCGGAATTTACCGCAACCCCGAGTCTTCGAGAGGCCGTGGGGCGATGGCGGCAACTCGCAAAGGACGCGAAAAAAGAGAGGAAGGCGAGTAATGGCCCGGCGTGGTCTCACATGGCGAAGGCGGCGATGGATGCGGAAGGCAGGGCGGGGGAAACGGAGTTTCCAAGACTGGTACATCACCAAACGGGGAGTTTGGCGACGAGGGGAACCTGATGTTGAATGGAAGACCAGAGGTCAGTCCGGCGCGTGTTTATTTGACTTACAGGAGAGTCCGTTTGCGAAACTAAAATTCACACCTTACTGCCGGGTTATCAGCAACCGGATAAACATACGCGACTGCCCAGTGAGTTTGACCTTTACCTTGGTGCGCGGGTCACCCGTGACGGGATCGGGCGCGATGCTTTCGGTTACGTCGGGCACCACAGTCTGCCATGAATCCGCCTGTAACGTAGTGGAAGTTTGAACCTGGATATCGACATTGGAGGCATGTGCATTCCGGCGGTACGTGAGGGTCACGTAAGTAGAGCCGTCTACAGTTTCCAATGAATTGCTCATAGCAGCACGGGTATCGGAGTCATTCAGGTTTGCGATGGGGTCCAGATTCAGGAAATATTTCAACAGGTTTGGAATTTTGCTCGCGTTGGCGTCAGCATTCGGGCCGCTGACAGCGGGATCGGCCAGTTGTGTGGCGGTGAAATGCCGGGCCCGCCATTGGTCGAACGACTCCTGCACTGTGAGCGATGCCGCTGCACTGGTGGCTGAGCTGGAGGCGTTGCTGACTACGAGTGTATAACTTCCTTCATCCGTGCCGCTGACGTTCGTGAGATTGAGCGTTGCCCCGGTTGCATTCGGGATGTCGGTGCCATTCAATCGCCACTGGTAGGTAAAAGGCGCCGCGCCGGTGAAGGTGGCGCTGAAAGTCACGCTGGTGCCGGACACCACAGTCTGGTTTTGCGGCTGTGTGCTCATCACAGGCGCGGGATTGAACTGTCCCAGGCTGTAATTACCCGTGAGGAAACCGGCCAAGTCGGTGGTGATCAATACGGGCCGTGAATCCGTATCGGCGTAAAGACGGATGTTCTCCACCTTGAAAGGGCCGGATGCGCCATGAGCAAGAATATCCGGACCGCTGTAATAAAGTGTGATTGTATTTGCGCCGGTCGAGAGGTTCTGGCCGGCACCCGTGACTGTGGAGATCAGGTTCCCGGAGGCGTCCTTTAGATCGGCACGCACGGAAAAATCCCCGGAGGTGATGACATTCACGCCCACACTTACGGCGAGCACGTCGAGCACGCCGTCCGAATCCGTGTCTGCGCCGGAATCCGAGTAAACCTTGTTGAGGCTGGCGGTAGCGGGGCCAATCGTGAAAAATGAAGAAGCGATGCGCTGGTAGAGCTCCCCGTTTGAGTTAAGTCCGGTGGCCTTGAAATTGAGGGTGTAAACGCCTCCGGCGGACATCGCGGGCAACTGGACGCCATACACGCCATCGTTTGCCGCGCCATCATTGTGCAAGCCGTCGTCAAATAACGTCGCCGTGCTCGTTTGTCCGGTGCCGGAGACCGTGACTACCACGCTGGCATTCGTCACCGCTGCGCCGTCCTGGCTCACCGTCGTGCGCACAAACGGAGCGGCGCCGTTTTCATACTCGATGGTTTCGCTGGCGGCCGTTATACCGAGCGTGTTCGTGACCGTGGCAGTGAGGTTGGCAACGCTCTGGCCTCCGGGAACTGTCACGGGGGTGACGATGAGCGTCCAGTTCCCCACGTCAGGATTTGCAATGGTAAACGAATAAGACGTTCCGCCATCGCCGCCCACCTGCTCGGCATAAACGACATTCGGATCCGCAATTGTGGAATCAACGAGAGTGCCGTCCGGCTTTTGCAAACTGAAGGCGCAGGTGCCGGGGGAGTATAATTGGAACGAAGCCCCGGTCGCGCCATCGACCGGGAGGATGAATTGCTGCGGCTGGTCCTGTATAAGAGCGATCGGCTTTGACTCTACAGTCTGAGGTGCCGGTGTTGCGGCATTGGAGACGCTGGCGCTGTGAAATCCGGTGGCCTGCAGGTTTTGGCTGGGCCAGCTTTTACCTTGGATTGCGGGGAGGATGTAGGTGTTGATAGTGTCGACGGACTCTGTTCCCCGAGGTAAATCAGTATGGTTAACCCAGACATACTGGAAATTCGCCTCGGTCGAAGGGAATAGGTCAAAAGGAGCAGGCAAGTGACCATGGGCACTTGCCACATTGACAAATCCATCATATAATGGAAATTCGGTGAAATCCGCCAGAGCGTATTCTACATTAAGAGGAAACGGAGTGCCCCCACCAAGCCCCCAGTAGTTAATGCCATTTTGGGTTCCAAAAAAAGTATGGACTCCACCAAAGCTAAAAATGCCGCCGTCATTTACCAGTGGCGCATAGTCGCTGTTAGAGTAGGCGTATTCGGGACGCATATCAAAGGAGATAATGCCTACAAAAGCGTCGACTATAAGGTTATCGCATCCGTTAATGCCTCCAAAGGGAGTTCCGAGCGTGATCAAAGAGTGCACCCGGCAAAGAGGAATCGGTGGTGAGCCGGGATTTGATATTGTTTCCACGGAATTTGCCCTATTTATAAACTTGCGGGCTGCCAATCCTCCCGCGCTATGGGCGACGATATCGACATCAATCGAAGTCTGCCCGTTCCACTTTTGCATGATTTGGGAACGAATATAGCTCACCGAGTCATTGATCGATTTTCGTCCATTGGATGATAGATTACTGTCCAGGATATCAGCATCGGTGTACCCCTCATCCTTCAATGCTTTCAAAAGCCCATGCTCATCCTGTTCAGCCGTTTTTTCACCGTAATCTGTGTTGTTCCATGTCCCGTGGATCAAAATGATCTTGCGCAGGGTAATATTGAAGCTCTTGGAAACAGCACCAGCCGTATTACTGACCACGACCTTGTAGCCGCGAGCGCCATGTGCATCGAAATTTAATTGCAAAGTAGCGCTCGTGGATAAAATCTCACCGTATTCATTGAGCCACTGGAAAGTCAATGGCCCCGTGCCAGCAGCCTGCACATTGAAAGTGAGGTGCTCTCCTGCGGCGGCGGATACGGATTGCGGGGCGACGGTGATCGTCGGCGCGACGCCGTTGTTGATGACCGTGAGCGTAACGGTGTTGCTGGCGACGGGGCCGCCCGCCGCGTTGGTGACCAGCACGCGGTAGCTTCCGGCGTCGGCCTGCGTGATGTGGCTTAATGTCAGCGATGTGCCTGTCGCACCCGCGATGCCGGTCCCGTTTTTCTGCCAGATATAGCTTAATGGCGCAGCGCCGCCTGCGACGACGCTGAATGTCACGGTGTCGCCTGCCGCCGCCGACTGGTTCTGTGGCTGGGTGATGATCGTGGGAGTCAACGTCGTGGGGACCACGGTCAATTGGGCGGATGCGCTGGTCGAGCCGAGTGTGTTGCTCGCGACCACGGAATATGTCCCGGCCTGGCTCGTGGTGAGATTGGCGAGATTCAATACCGGCCCCGTGGCCCCCGCGATATCATTACCGTTGAATCTCCACTGGTAAGCCACCTGCGGATTGCCGGATGCCGCGACTGTGAAACTCGCGCTTGCGCCCGCGTTTACCGACTGGTTTTGTGGCGCTTGCGTAATCGTAGGCGGAGTTCCAGCCGGGGTGTTGATCGTAATTGTTTTCGTGTAGGTGTTGTCGGTCTCGTCGGTCTCTGGAATAGCACCCGTGGAGTCCGTAACCAGCCTTATGGTATGTGTCCCCGCAGCCAGCGAGCCGATGGAATAGTTCTGCACGAATGCATAGTTGCCCTGGCTCAGGTAAGGAGTACCCCATGTGCATCTAAGTATATTATCGACGTAGAGTTGTGTATAAAATGACGCGGATGTAGACGCGTTGCCATTATTGGTCACCGACCAGTCAACATAGAGGGTGTTTGCGGTCGTGAGCGAAGGGCTGTCGGTAGTGCTACCCGTCGTGTTGGAGACCACGATCGGGGCCGTCCACCCGAAAGGTTGGTAGGGAGTCAGATTTGCCTTTGGCCCTGCAGCGGCGGTCGTGAAGGTAAGGATGCCGCCATTGCTCCAGCCCGGCCCGAGGCCGGAATCGGCCGTGCTGTTGTTGCGCGCCCATGCCCGGAAGTTATACGTGGTACCAGGGGTGAGGCCGGTAAGAATTGTGTAAAAAGTGCTTCCCGAGACCGTGATCGCCCCACTATATACCGCCTGATCCAGTGGCTGGTTCTTTCCCCAGTCGAACCTCCGGTCTATGATTGACAACCCACCATCGCTGACGACGGTGCCATGGATCACAGCCGTGGTGGACGTGATGGAGTCCGCCGTACTTGTCTGCACAGTTGGAAGGGATGCCGCGTTTACTGTGATTGTTTTTGTGTAGGTATTGTCACTGGCATTGCTCTCCGAGAGGGAACCTGTCGAGTTTGTGACAATCTTTATCGTATGCGTCCCCGGGGCCAGCGTGCCGATGGAGTAATCCGTCACGAATGCGTAACTGCCCACGGTGAGCGACGGCTGGGTATTCCATGTGAAGGTGAGCACGCCATCCACATAGAGCTGGGTGTAGAACGTTACGTCTGTCGCGAGACTGCCATTGTTGACAGCAGCCCAGTCGATATAGAGAGTGTCTGTGGTTTTCAGCGAGCTGCTGTCAGTATTATTGCCCGCAGTGGTGGAAACCACGATTGGAGCAGACCACCCCGAAGGTGTGGTCGGAGTGATGTTAGCCTGACCGGTCTGGAAATAAAGGTAACCCGATTGAGCGCTCTCGGTGCCGCCGGAGAAACTCGTCATCGCCCACCGGAAGCTGTGGCCAGCAGCCAGATAACCCGCAGGCAGGACATAGGAGGTTCCTGTTTTTACTCCCCCGACATTGTTGAATACAATAGTGTTTGTGGTGAGGTCGCGGATATAGAGGCCATAGCCGCTGGCACCAGAAACCGAGTTCCATATAAAAGCAGGCGTCAATGTGGTCAACACCGAGCCCGGTGCGCTGGCATCCCCGGGCAAATAAATCACCGGGGGGCTGGCACCGACTATGATTGTTTTCGTGTAGGTATTGTCGCTTTCATTGCTCTCCGAAATGGTGCCGCCGCCATCCGTGACGATTTTTATGGTATGTGTTCCCGAGGTCAACGGGCCGATGGCATAATCGGTTACGAATGTATAGAAATTTGCATTGAGCGGCGGATTCGTAACCCATGTGTGTACCGGCGCGCCGTCCACATAGAGAGTGCTGTTAAACACCACGTCCGCCGGCAGGACACCATTGTTAATCACCGCCCAGTCGATATATAGGGTATCAGCGGGTGTTAATGAACTGGTGTCAGTGTTATTTCCGGTCGTTGTTGAAACCACGATCGGGGCAGACCAACCGGAGGGCTGGTAGGGAGTCAGGTTTGCCTGCGCGGTCTGAAAATAGCGGTAACCCGATTGCGCGCTCTCGGTGCTGCCTGTAAAACTTGTCATCGCCCACCGGAAGCTATGTCCAGCCAGGAGATAACCCGACGGCAGGTTGTAGGAAGTGCCCGTTTTGGCGCCGCCCGCATTGTTGTAGACCAGCGTGTTTGTGGTGAGATCCCGTATGTAGAGACCGTAACCCGTCGCGCCGGAGACCGTGCTCCACGTAAACGTGGGCGTCAATGTGCTGAGCACGGAACCGGGCGCGGTAAGATCGCCGGGCGAGTTAATTGCGGGGGGGCCGGCGACAGCCAGTGCGACATTTGAAAGGCCCGCGAACAGAAATAGTTTGAGCAAACCAATTACCGCATTTATGTGATATTTGCAGGCAGGCATGGGCGCATGGTAAAATAAATAAAAATATTGTCAATATTTCCGAATTACACCCGAAGTTATTTCGTATTGGCACCGAATATGCTTCGAATTTACATTATTGAATATTATGAAAAATGAATTAGTGGAGAAGCTCTTCTCGATTTCTTTAAAGGCAAGAATCCTCCGGGAATGGCAGAAAGCGAATCGCGCCCAAGATCAGGAATTCTCAGAACGCGAGCTTCTTACGCTTGAATTGATCAATGATTTTGCACCGATTACGGAAAAAGGCCTGTGCAAAATTTTCGGGCTTTCTTTCAGCTCTGTGAGCGATCTTATCAAGAATCTGGCGGAAAAAGGAGTGATCGATACTTCCGAAAAGATGCGCGGAAAACCTCTCGCCCTCACTGATTCGGGCCTGCAAACCCTTGAAAGGTTGAAGCAAATGAGCGCGGCACGTCTGATTTACCTTTTTGAGTCACAAGAGTCTTCCGTGACCGAGCAGGAAGCGGAGATCATGCTGAATATCTTTAAAAAGATTGAAAAGAATGCCGAGCGGCATGTGCAACAACTGGTTTTTGATCGCTATCCCGCCTAAACCCGACGCGGAATAGAGATTCTTACGATCATCGCCCATTTACATAAACGGACTGCAATGAGTGAGGTGCGATTGAAAACCTCAGAATTCCCATGACCCGTCGCCTGTCCAATAACCCATGACCATGAGCCCGTAAAGCCGCATGTAATGAGGCCTTGCACCATAATCCTACTCGACTAGGAATACTTCATCTTCACCGAGGGCGCTGACGGGCCGTATTTCGAAAAACGGAAATCGAAGGGCGAAACCGGCCGGTGCCGCGGCACAGGGCTTATGAGAGGGGGCGCCGTGTAAATGGAGGGGCTTTGTTGCTGCGGCGTGTGTCCGGTCTCGCAAAGGCCGGCTTGTATGTTCTCAGGATGCTATAGTGCTCTTACTTTGCAGGAATTGAGTCGGGTGATTCAGTTGCCGCAAAGGGCAATCCTGACGGTGGCTGCCGTCTGTTTTTCTGCGGGGGCCGGGTGAAAACGTGATTGACGCACCATGCGCCGCGGCGAGAGTGGTGGCATCCCACTGCCAACTTCCATATCCGCCGCCGCAAGGCTGCGAAAAGTGCTGAAACTTTCCGCCGTGGCCGGCGCTTTGTTGATCGTTATTTACATGGTCTTTCCGAAAGTCTTCACGGGCGACTATGCGGACCTCACCCTCGAAAGCATCACCGCCACCCCGGAGGGGAAAGTCACGCTGCGCGTCGCCTGGGTTGCGTCATCCGGCACGCCTGTTTACATCCAGCTTTTCAAGGACCGCAAATACGCCGGGGGGACCCGCAGCGCGGCGTCCTCCGTCTTCCCCCGCAGGGCCACGCACGGGATGAGCGTGGTGTCCTTCGATCTCAATCCGGAGCGCGCGGCGGCGGCAGGGCGGTTCGAGGACTCTTTGTTATTCCGGCGGTTGCTCGTGCATGCCGGGCAGACCCATCACCTGTACGGCGACCAGGTGCTGAAGCTGTTCGATTTCAAGGCGGCGGACGGCGCGCGGTATACCGGCTTCGTGCGCGTGAACGCCTCGCTCTCGGCAATCTGATCCGCGTTTAAAACGGGGTCAGGCCGGAATGGCGTTAAGACAAGGAGGTTTTGGGATTAAACAGCCGTTCTTTCGTCCCGATGGGACTTGTGATTTTGTTTTGGGTGGTAACAGGCGATAAATCGCCTGCCTATTGTCTGTCGTCCCTGCGGGACTTGGAAGGGGAGGTTGTCTTTTCTGCCGCAGGGAGAATGGAAAACAGGCGGCCCGTTTACTGGCGGTATCAATTCCATGAAAAGCGTCGAATCGAGGCTTTGCGAGATACTCGACTCCGGGAGAGGCCGAGGGGCGAGGGCGGAAACTCCGTGGGCGGAGGCGGGCGGCTTAATCCCATGGGGAGGGAAGAGAGCGTGCTGATGCTTGTCTCAGCGCCTTTCGAGACCGGCACTTTTTCTTTATGGCTTGAGAACGGGTGTGCGCGGGAATAACGTGCGGCTCAACCAAAGATGACGGGCGATTTTCATTCCTTCCGCGCGCGGTTGCCGGCCCTGCTCAAGAAGCAACCGTGGATGGCGATTGTCGCCGAGGCTTTCCTGATGGTGCTGCTGATCGGGTATCTGGATTATGTCACGGGTTACGAGATCAGCCTGTTTGTGTTTTATTGCCTGCCGATCGTGTTTGCGGTGTGGTACGGGGACAGGAATTCGGGCGTGCTGGTGGCGGTGCTGAGCACGATCATCTGGTCGTGGTCGGATGAAAAGGCGGGGCATCCCTACATGATGACGTGGATCAAGGGGTGGGACACGGCGGTGAGGCTGGCGTTTTTTCTTTTTGTGGCGGTGGGGATGTCGGCGCTGAAGAACCAGTATGAGCTGATCAAGCGTTCGCGGCGGCTGGAGCGGCAGATCATCCGCACGAGCGAGCGGGAGAAGCAGAGGATCGGGCAGGAGCTGCACGACGGGCTGTGCCAGTACTTCGCGGCGATCAGTTGCGCGGCGAGCACGCTCACGGATGATTTGCAAAGCCGCTCGGCGGAGGAGACGGAGGCGGCGGCGGAGATCGCGCAACTGCTGTCGGAGGGGGTGGTGCAGACGCGGAACCTGGCGCGGGGACTTTTTCCCGTGCAGAAGCACGAGTCCGGGCTGGAGTCGGCGCTGTGCGAGCTGGCGTCGAGCATGTCGCGGCTGTTGAACATCGAGTGCAAATTCGAGCCGGCGCAGCATGTGCAGATCCATGACAACGAGGCGGCGACGCATCTCTACCGCATCACGCAGGAGGCGCTGCACAACGCAAAACGCCACGGGCGCGCCACGCGTGTGATCATCGCGCTCGCGGAGGAGGCGGGGCATGTGATGCTGGAGATCAGCGACAACGGGAAGGGGCTCGGGCAGGCCGACGGGAAGGCGGACGGCATGGGATTGAAGATCATGGATTACCGCGCGCGCCAGATCGGGGGAAAACTTGAGGTGAAAAACCGGGAGGGCGGGGGGACGGTGGTGCGCTGCGCATTCGTGCAGGCGGCGGGGGAGAAGGCGGAGCGGAAGGGGTGAAGGGCGGGTTGATTTTTACCCGCGCTCGGAGAGCCACTGGATGGCGAAGTGCTGGAGCTCGCTGTGGCTGTGGATGTCGACTTTCTTTTTGATCCTCCGCCGGTAGGTGGCCAGCGTGGCCATGGTGATGGAGAGGGTCTCCGCGATGGCGGCGGATGAACGGCCGTGGCCGATCAATTCCAGGATCGCCAGTTCGCGGTTGGAGAGGCGGTCGATCGACTGGTACTTGATGTTCCTGGGGGCTCCCGGGGCGAGTTGCTTGAGCACGGTGTCGATCATGTTTTCCGAGAGATACATTTTGCCGGAGAGGACCTGGCGCATGGCGCCGAGGATCACGCGCGAGGGCTGGTGCTTTGTCACGTAGCCCTGTACACCGGCCCGGAATGCGCGCTCGGCGCGGATCGCCTCGTCGTGCATGGTGAGCACCAGCACGGAAACGGGGATGGAAAGGCTGCGCAGGCTCTTCACGAGGTCCAGCCCGTTTTCCGAGTAGAGGCCGAGGTCCACCAGCGCCAGCTGCGGCCGGGTTTCCTGGATGACCTCCAGGGCCTGCTGGATGTTGTCCGCCTCGCCGCTCACGGTCATGTCCGGCTGCTTGTTGATCATGCGCTTGAGGTGCTCGCGCAGCAGGAGATGATCCTCCACGATCACGACGCGCGGTTTTTCGTTTGGGGCAATCATTCAGTACAAATCGTTCGGTTCAGACCCTGCCTTAGCAACCCTTGTGCCGATGCCTGATTATGTCCGGAACATCGCCCGATGTCCCTGAAAAAACTAGGCAAATCGGTTACATGTAATGTCATGTATTACACCACATGACCGCTGGAATGACAGTGAAATATACAACATGCTGCTTTCGACATGTCGCCATGGAAACCGGCTACAGACCGTAGGCGGCAGAGGGACAATCGGCACTCTGGATTTCGATGTAGTTGGGCGCATGGCATACGGGTTGCTTACGCGCAATCGGCCCGGCGGCTGTCGCCGGAAAAATGGCTATCCGCGATGAAAAATCGCGATGCCGGAAACCAAAAAAACAAGCCAACCAACACAAGTCAAAAAAACAACCATGACCAAATCATTACGTAAATTCGCCAGCGTAGCGGCGGCAGCGTGTGTCACATGGGTGACCCTTGCGGGTTCCGCCCATGCGCAGGATGCCAGCCCTGCGCCGAGCGCAGCAGCATCGCCGGCCGCGGCGGCAGCAGCGGCATCACCGGCGGCCGCCACACCGGCGCCGACACCCCAGCAGCCCGATTCCATCGCGTATCCTCCCGGGGCCAATGCCGGCACGGCCACCGACCTCGCATGGCCGATCCCGGCTGACTCCACCAGCGTAAACCCGGATGGCAAAGGCAAAGTCACCAATGACGAGCTGATCGCCAACGTGGCGCACAACAAAGTCTCCATCAACCTCGTCTGGACGCTCGTCACGGGCTTCCTGGTGATGTTCATGCAGGCGGGTTTTGCGCTCGTGGAAACGGGACTGTGCCGCGCGAAGAGCGCCGCGCACGTGATGGCGACAAACTTCATGATCTACGGCCTGGGCATGCTGGGCTTCTGGGTCTGCGGTTTTGCGTTCATGTTCGGCAACTACTGGAACGGCCCCGTGCCGATCGGGTGGCAGCCATCGCTGGGCCAGGGCCTCGCGCTGCTGAACCAGGGCTGGACAGTCCAGATCATGGGCCATCCGTTCGGATTGATCGGCTTGAAAGGGTTCTTCCTCAGCCCCTCGGTGTTCGACACCGCGGTGTTCACGCTTTTCCTCTTTGAAATGGTGTTCATGGACACCACCGCCACGATCCCGACCGGCTGCATGGCCGAGCGCTGGGATTTCAGGAACTTCATCATCTACGGTTTCTGGGTGGGCATGCTCCCCTACGCCATCTATGGCAACTGGGTGTGGGGCGGCGGCTGGCTCGCGCAGCTCGGCCAGAACTTCGGCCTCGGCCACGGCGCGGTGGACTTCGCCGGCTCCGGCGTGGTGCACATGTGCGGCGGCATGATCGCAATCGCAGGCGGCATCTGCATCGGGCCGCGTCTCGGCAAGTACGGGCCGGACGGCAAGCCGCGCCCGATACCGGGGCACGACATCCCGATGGTGATGCTCGGCACGTTCATCCTCGCGTTCGGCTGGTTCGGTTTCAACCCCGGCTCGACGCTGGCAGGCACGGACAACCGCATCGCGATCGTCGCGGTGAACACGATGCTCGCAGGCGCGGCCGCCTCGGTGGGCACGATGCTCACGATGTATCTCGTCACGGGCAAACCCGATCCATCCATGCTTTGCAACGGCCTGCTCGCGGGCCTCGTGGCAATCACGGCTCCCTGCGCGTTCGTGAACTCGCTCGGCGCGGTGCTCATCGGCTTCATCGCCGGTGTGATCGTGGTGTTCTCGGTGTTCTTCTGGGAACGCGTGGCCAAGATCGATGACGCCGTGGGCGCGATCTCGGTGCACGGAGTGTGCGGATGCTGGGGCGTGCTCAGCGTGGGTATCTTCGCCAATGGCTCGTACGGCGCGGGTTGGGGTGGCGTTCACAAGCTGTTCAAGGACGGCCAGTGGATGACGCTCATCAACGACGCGACTCCCGCGACATTGAAGAAATACGCGGAGCTCACCGGCTCGGGCGCGACAGGCGGCTGGGCGGACCAGGGTGTCACCGGCATCCTCGGCAAATATTTCGGCGGCGCGGGCAGCGACATGTCGCAGTTCGGCGCGCAGCTCACGGACGTGATCACCTGCGCGGTGTTCGTGGTGAGCTTCTCGTTGATCTGGTTCAAGATCTCGAACCTGATCTTCCCGATCCGCTCGAAGCGCGAGGACGAAATCGCAGGTTTGGATATCCCGGAAATGGGCGTCGAGGCTTACCCCGACTTCCAGGTCACGGACAAGAGCTCACCACCTGTCCACTAAATCAAGGTTACTGGTAAAAACCCGGTCCAGCCGTAAGGTGTGCGGTTGGGCCGGGGAACCAATTTAAAAAATCATGAAAAAAATTGAAGCGATCATAAAACCTTTCAAACTCGAGGATGTGAAAGCCGCGCTTGCGGATTTGCAGATCGAGGGAATGACGGTCACTGAAGTGAAGGGATTCGGGCGCCAGAAGGGCCATACCGAAATCTACCGCGGCAGTGAATACACGGTCGATTTCCTGCCGAAGATCAAAATCGAAATCGTGCTGGCCGACGGGCAGGTGGATGACGCCACGAAGGCGATCATCTCGGCGGCCAAGACCGGCAAGATCGGCGACGGCAAGATATTCGTGCTGGCGGTGGAGGAGGCGATCCGCATCCGCACCGACGAGACCGGCGACAAGGCAGTCTAGGAAGCCTTGCATGGAATCCGGCCCTGTGTTTAAACAGGGTCACACGGCGGTGGGGGCTTGCACGCCTCCACCGCTTTCCAGTTTTCAAACCCTTCCGAAAAATTGACGCCCATTTCACCGATGTTTTTTCTCGCGGAATCCGCCATCGACCCGAACCCGCTGTTCATCCTGCCGTTTGTCGCGCTGCTGCTCTGCATCGCCACGATGCCGCTGCTGCTCACGAAAGTGTGGGAGCACCATTACAAAAAAATCGCGTGCGGCCTCGGCGCGGTGGCGGTGCTTTATTACATCCTCGGCCTGCACGCGGGCGGGCGGATGCTCGGGGTCGCGTGGGAATACGTGAGCTTCATCGTGTTCATCGGCTCGCTCTACGTGGTGGCGGGCGGCATCCACGTGCGCACGAAAGGGGAGGCCACGCCGTTTCACAATGTGCTCTTCCTCCTCGGCGGCGCGATCATGGCGAATCTCGTGGGCACCACCGGGGCGTCCATGCTGCTCATCCGCCCGTGGATACGGCTGAACAAATACCGGTTCACCGAATTTCACACGGCGTTCTTCATTTTCATCGTCAGCAACGTCGGCGGCTGCCTCACGCCGATCGGCGATCCGCCGCTCTTCCTCGGCTACCTGAAGGGCGTGCCGTTCTGGTGGGTCACGGCGAAATGCCTGCCCGCGTGGGCGCTCGCGGTGAGCCTCATCGTGGCGATCTTCTACTACATCGACCGCGTGAACTTCCTCCAGGCGCCGAAAAAAATCCGCGAGATGGAGACGGCGCACGAGACGCTGAAATTCGAGGGGCTGCACAATCTCGGGTGGCTCGCGCTGATCCTCGCGGCGGTGTTCCTCAAGCACCCGGCGGGGCTGCGCGAGGTGCTGATGGTCATCGCCGCCGCCGGCTCCTACAAGACCACGCTCAAGCCGGTGCACGACGCGAACCATTTTTCCTTCGGCCCGATCAAGGAGATCGCGTGGCTCTTCTGCGGCATCTTCGCGACGATGGTCCCCGCGCTCGACTACCTCACCGTGCACGCGGCGAATCTCGGCATCTCCTCCCCGCTGCATTACTACTGGTGCAGCGGCGCGCTGAGCGGCGTGCTCGACAATGCGCCGACCTATCTCACGTTCCTCACCGCGGCCTTCGGCCTCAAGGGGCTGCACATCGACAACGCGGCGCACGTGACCATGTTCCTGGACAGGCACGCGCTCTACGTCGTGGCGGTGAGCCTCGGCAGCGTCTTCTACGGCGCGATGACCTACATCGGCAACGGGCCGAACCTCATGGTGAAGGCGATCGCCGACCATGCAAAGGTCCACACACCGCACTTTTTCACCTATATTTTCCGCTTCAGCCTGCCTATCCTGCTGCCGGTGCTTGCGCTGGTCGGCTGGATTTTTTTCGGCCACGGGCAAGCAAATCCGTAACATCAAACATCTGTAAACCATTGTAACACACCAACCGCGCGGCGTTAATGGGCTTGTGCCCGCAGGCGTCGCCGTCTTTTAATTGAATTATGAACTCAACCGCCATCCTGCTCATCGTCATCTCGCTGGTCGTCCTGGGCCTCTCGTTCCTCTCGTGGCGGCTGATCAGCAGCAGATCCGTGATGTTCAACGGCGTGATCGGGAGTTCCGCGATCCTGTTCGCCTCGCATTTCGCCGCCGCGCACGACGCGCGGAACCTGCCGCTCACGTACATCATCCCCTTCGTCGTGGCCATGGCGTTCATCGGCCGCGCCATCGGGCTCACCATGCGCGTGAAGCGCGAGGCCGAGCTGCTGGTGCCCTCCTATTACCTTTACTCCGCCGGCGCGGCCTCGCTTGTGGGCGCGGCGTTTGCCTACCTGGCGTTCCGGTGATCCGGATTCCAGGCAGGCGATCTGTTATGAATTACGGGCGCGTGGCGTTACCTTACGGCGGGATGTCCGGGCACCCAGAAGACCCTGTGGCCGTTCACCATGATGAAGTGCCTGTGGACCCACACCATGTGCGGGCGGTCGGAGCGGATGTATTCCACACGGGCGCGGCGGTCGGTGTCGTTATTGCGCATGTCGTCGGAATCAGCCTTCGCTGTGGCGGGCAGGAATCCCACCAGTGAAAACAGCGCCGCAAACAAGAGGACAAAATAAGTTTTCATAGTATTTCTCCTTTTTGGTTAGACCCTCTTTTTTGGAATAATATTCATGGAAAAAAGGGGTGGTTTATCCACGATCCTGTTTGCTACGGCGGCAGGGAAAAAGAGCAAAGTAAGCCGGTGATAAATCTTGTAAAACTTCCGGGGTGCAGGAAAATCCGGGAAAACCCCGCGCCCAATGAAAAATGTTAAATCCATCTTCTCATTCATCCCGCATGTTCTGCTTCTCATTGCCCTGGTTGCATCGGCGGGGGTGCTTGTGATTTCCGGCCCGTTGCGCGCGGAGGATGCGCCGCCGCCGACGCCGGATGATGCGAAGGGATTTGTTTACAAGACCGTGAATGGCGCGGAGGTGAAGCTGGATGTCTTCGCGCCGCCGGGGGGTGATGCCGCGAAGGCGCGGCCGGTCTTGATTTATTTTCACGGCGGGGGATTCACCTCGGGGGACAAGGGTTACACGACCCAGATGTGCCGGTATTTCGCGAAGCGCGGGCTCGTGGTGGTGACATGCAACTACCGCTTCCTGACGAAGGATGCGTCCGGCGTGGAGGGGACGAGGATCATCTGCCTGCTGGACGCGAAGAGCGCGATCCGCTGGGTGCGAGGGCACGCGAAGGAACTCGGCATCGATCCCGACCGCGTGATCCTCGGCGGCAGCTCGGCGGGCGCGTATCTGGTGATGATGGCGGCGCTGAATGCGGATTTCAACGATCCGGCGGATGATGTGAAAATCCCGACCACGGCCTCCGCGCTCGTGCTGCTGAGTTCCCCGTTTTCGAAGCCGTACCCGGCGGATGCAACGGCGAAGATCGACAAGGCCGGCCCGAACGCATGGCTCAAGGCCCCGCTGCCGCCGATGATCGCGATCTCCGGCGAGAAAGATCACCTGCGCGAGAATTCCTTCGCCTTCCTGCTGGCGTGCAGGGCGCTTGGCGCGAAAGTCGAGCTATGGACCGGCCCGGGGCAGGAGCATGCGTTCAACCCCCCGGGGCTCTGGATGGATGCGATGTGCGTGAAGGTGGATGCTTTCCTCGGCGGGCTCGGGTTTGTGGAAGGGCCTGCGCCTGCGGCTCCGGCGGGGACGTCTTTTGTGCCGCAGTGGAGATAGGAGCGGGGAGTGACAGGCATTTTGGAAATGCAAGGTTTGAGTTTGCAACTCCATGGAATTTCTTTACAAGGAAGTTTTTACCCGAGTATAACTTCATGCTTGTGAAAGAATCTCCGGCAGTCTTCTTTTCTTATGCGCGTGCAGACGATAAAACTGAACGGGGCAGAATATCAGACATCCGGTTGGCGCTTGAGGCGGAATTGCAAATTCTCAGCGGCGAGCAATGGGATGTATTTCAGGATATTGAAGACATTGCCATTGGGCAACAATGGCGGAAACGTCTCGCTCAGGGGGTCGCTGGGAGCACATTTTTTGTCCCCATTCTGACTCCTACCTATCTGAAGCGTCCGGTATGTCGAGAGGAACTTGAGCAATTTTTAAAACGTGAAAAGGAATTAAATCGTGATGATTTGGTCATTCCGCTTTTATATCTTCCTACTGCTGCTCTCTCTGATAGCCGTCTTAGAGATTCCGATACGCTTGCTGTAACGCTCGCAGAGAGAAATTGGGATGATTGGACTGCATTACGAAATAATTCACTTGAAAGTGCAAAACTTAGACAAAGGATCACTGGTTTAGCAAAAGCGATCATGGCTGCTCATGGGCGAAATGATTCTTTGAGGGAACACATCACATTGTCGAGCGCGGATAATGAGGGCGTCGTAAAACCTCACGATAAGTTGGAGCAAACTGACGAAGAGATATTGTCAGAGCTTGGTAAACGTCATGCGTTATTTGATGCGCTTATCAAGGAATCAAAGACCAAGGGGCTCTCGATTGCAGTGTGTGATGCGGTTGTCGCCAGTGATATACCAAAGGAAGATCATGATAGATTCTGGATTGCTCTGGCTCGCCGCACAATCCATATGGCGCGTTATGGTGTGGCTCATACTGCGCTACAGGTTGCTGATCGATTGGATTGCGCCCATAATGCTGTCGAATTTTGTTTGGAGGCCGGAAATTTGGATGAAAATTGGCGCAAATCGCTTGCGAGCGCTATGGAGCGTATGACGTCAGTCAAAGGGATTATATGGTGTCACAATCTGCTAACGGGAAATTTGCGATTCGATTTTCATTATATGTATTTTTTGGCAAAGCACGGTGATATTATTGCCAAGAAATGTTTTGGTGAAATGAGCGCATTCCTGCTCTTTCCAAATCGAGGTCCGGTTTCAGGAAATGATCGTTCGCTGGCGATTGCTGCCAAACACTCCCCTAATCCGCAGCCGTTTCTGCAACGGTTAATGGAATGGATTCGGGATGGCTGGTTCGATGGAGAGTTATCAACAAATCCTCAGGCGGAATCACCGCGAGACCTTTATTTCCTTCTTAATGAGTTTAGCGATAATCCGGTTTTTGCACCATTAATCGATTCTGCGAACGAGCGTATATACTACCTGATTAAACAACGAGCTGAATTTAAAATCGGCGCTTGGCACATTTTTGCAATGTTGGACGCAAGATATAAAGAAGCGCAAAGTTTGGAGTATAATTTACTTCATAGAGTATACGAAGTTCCAGAGGAGTTTTCCTCAGTTTGGTGCCATATGAAACATGGAATTCAGTTGCTCGCAAAAATTGTCCCGAATTCGGAAAATGAAAATCTCACAAGGGAGATCTATCTAGAGAAAAATGAGTTGGAGAAGGTGCTGACCCAGCTTAAAAAATAATCAGCAGAGGAATGTGGATAGGCAATATATCTTTATGTTGATCGAGATATAAAACCTGATTTGTTTTTCTTTTGTTGGCCGATCCATTTTTTGCTGTAGGTCGCCCAACAAACTGGTAATCCTGAATCCGAATGACCTACGACCAGGCAGAGTATGACATCCGGTGCGAGTGGGGGATGCAAGGGGTGGCGCGGCTTGCGGGGGACTGCGACGCGGTCATCATCGTGGATGTGATGTCGTGTGTGTCGGTTGCGACGGCGCGGGGGGGCGCGGGTGTTTCCGTACCGGTGGAAGGATGAGTCGGCGGTGGAGTTTGCGCGGTCGGTCGGGGCGGAGCTGGCGGGCGGGAGGAGCTTGGGGAGTTATTCGCTTTCGCCGGGTTCGCTGCTGCGGATTTCGGTGGGGACGCGGCTGGTGCTGCCTTCGCCGAATGGGGCGACACTGATGCTGGGGACGGGTGGAACGCCGACTTTCGCGGGATGTCTCAGGAACTCAAGGGCGGTGGCGGCGGCTGCGATGCGATGCGGCGGCAGGATCGCGGTGATTCCCGCGGGTGAGAAATGGGAGGATGGCGCGCTGCGGGTTGCGTTTGAGGACATGGTGGGCGCGGGGGCGATCATCAGCCAGCTCATGGAGTGTCTCCCGGCACACGGGCGTGTTTCGCCGGAGGCGCGGCTGGCGGCGGATGCGTTCCGCAGTGTGGAGGGGCGGTTGCAGGAGTTACTGCGGGAGTGTGTCTCGGGCAGGGAGCTTATTGAGAGGAGATTTGAGGAGGATATAACTCACATTCTGCACCCCGATGCGGGTGACTGCGCACCGGTGACGCGTGACGGGGCTTATGAGAAGGGGGGCGCCTAGCCGCTTCTGCTACTGCCGGTTCTGTTGTTGCTGCTGTTGCTGGATCTGCTGCGGCTGGAGTTGTGGATTCTCGCCGGCCATGTAGTGGATGTGGCCGCACTTGGTGCAAATCTTTTGCATGTGCCCTTTGCGGGGGCCGTCGAGCACGGCTTTCGCTTCGCTCATGAGCCCGCCGCAATGCGTGCATTTCGCTCCATGGTTAATCATAAGATCTCCTCCGATTTTTCAATCTGAATGCGCAATCCTTGAACCAACGGTAATCAAATTAAACCGCCCTGACGCGTTTTCAATATTATTTTGGGCCACTTAAAGTCTGCAAGGGCGGGGGAGTGGTGTTAAGACAAGGCGCAACCGCGCGCGCACCGGATTATTTCTCGCGTCCGATGTGCCGGTGTATAACAATCCCGCCATGCGAATCCTCCCGATTTTTCTCGGCTGCGCGCTGCTTGCGGTACCGCTCCCGCTGCGCGCGGCGGCGGATGCGCGGCTGTTTGAAAACCTCTCCGGCGAGCGGAGTGTGGAGGTGGAGTTCGACAGCACGGGATGTTTTCACCACATCACCTATGAGTTTGAGTTCCGGCGCGGGGAGACGCTCGCGGCGAAGGTCACCGAGGTGACGGAGAAGTGGGATGAGTCGAAAAAACCGGTGCGCACGACGACGCGGAAAGTGCTCGGCACGGTGAAGCTGACGCCGGATGAGGCCAGGGGGCTGGACCGTCTCATGGCCTTCTACCGCAAACCGAAGTTCGGGGGATGCACCACGGTGGACAGTATATCGATCAAGGTGATGGAGGGGACAGAGACCGTCGCGACTGAAAACTACACGGATGCGACGTGCTCCATCGACAAGATGCAAGGAGTCACGCTTTTCGCCGATGTGGTGCGCAAGGCGCTGTTGGACAAGAAGCGTGAGTGAAGATGGCCGGCGTGAATATTTCATTTCCTCATTGCGAAACTCTGTTTCGTAGTGCACCGGTCTTGGAAACCCTGTTTTCATTGAATAAACTTCCTTCGCGAAACAGAGTTTCGCCAGCCAGTGGGTTCCCAAACAGAGTTTGGGAACCAGGAGAAACATTGTAAAACAATCGCCGAAAAAATACATTCCCGCCGGAAAATATCCCGCACCATGAGCCACATCCTGCATGTCGTTGACGCTTTTACGGACCGGCCTTTTGCCGGGAACCCGGCGGCGGTGTGTGTGCCGGATGCGGATGCGGATGAGGCCTGGATGAAGCTGGTGGCGCGGGAGATGAATCTTTCCGAGACGGCGTTTTTGCATCCCGTGGAGGGCGGGTGGTCGCTGCGCTGGTTCACGCCCACGGTGGAGGTGAAGCTTTGCGGCCATGCGACGCTCGCGAGCGCGTTCACGCTCTGGGAGACCGGCGTGCTCGCGCGGAGTGAGGCGGCGCGATTCCAGACGCTGAGCGGCTGGCTCACCTGCACGCGCGACGATGGCTGGATCGCGATGGATTTTCCCGCGCTGCCCGTGGTCGCGGCGGAGCCTCCCGCTGCGTTGATGGAGGGGCTGCGCATCGCCGCGCCTGTGGCGACGGGCAATGCGGGTTTCCAGTGGCTGGTGGAACTTGGCAGCGAGCAGGAGGTGCTGGCGGTGCAGCCGGATTTCCAGCGGCTGGGCGCGCTGCCTGTGCAGGGGATCATTGTCACCGCGCGTTCCGCGTCGGCGGACTTCGATTTTGTCTCGCGCTACTTCGCGCCCGCGTCGGGTGTGAATGAGGATCCCGTCACCGGCTCGGCGCATTGCGCGCTCGGGCCGTACTGGCAGGGCAAACTCGGCAAGGACGATTTCACCGCCCGCCAGGTGAGCGCGCGCGGCGGCATCGTGAAGCTCACGGTGCGCGGCGACCGCGTGCTGCTGCGCGGCCAGGCGGTGATGATGAGCAGGGTGGAGTTAGGGCGCTGACCGGATGGCCTTAAGACAAGGAGGGTTGGGGGTTAAACACCCGTTCTTTCGTCCCGATGGGACTTGGGATTTTGTTTTGGGTGGTAACAGGCGATAAATCGCCTGCCTATTGTCGGTCGTCCCTGCGGGACTTGGAAGAGGAGGTTGTCTTTTATTCCGCGGGGAGAATTGAGGCCAGGCCGCCCGTTTGCTGGCGGTATCTTTCCATGAAAAGCGGCGGGTCGAGGCTTTGCGAGATACTCGACTCCGGGAGAGGCCGAGGGGCGAGGGCGGCAACGCCGTGGGCGGAGGCGGGCGCTTAGGGCGTGTCATGCACTTTTTCTATCGCTGCATGAGACAGCCGGAATGATGGCGAAGCCATCACAGCGACAGCAGCCGTGGGTTGAGCGAGGGTCGAGCGACACCCACGGAAAAATATAAAAGAGAGCGACCGATCCTGAAAGGATCGCAGCAACCGGTTTCGCGAAATCAGTCCGGAATATTACAGATCGTTTCGTATTCATTGCTGGCTGCGATCCCTTCAGGATCGGGCCGGTTTTTTATTGATGGACCGGGGGGTATCTCCCGCCAGGGCGGGAAATACCCCCGGCTGCTGTTGCTATGATGGCTTCGCCATCAAAATGCAAACTCACGTTCGAGAAAAACAGGGAGGAAAAGTGCATGAAACGCTCTAATCCCATCATCGGGATGAAAGAGAACGCGCTGCATGCTTATCTTAATGTCATTCAGCGCTAACTCCTTTTTCTTGATAACTTCGCAATCCGCCCTACTTCGGTGTGCCGAATCTGCGGGGGGTGGGATGGTCCTCGGAGCAATTCGCGCTCCAGTAACTGCCGAGCGCGTCGCTATCCACGGGGGCTTTTGTGAGGGGGATCGCGCGCCTGCCTTCGATGCGGTAGGTGATTGAAAGAAAGGGATCGTGCCGGGACCATCTCCAGACGATGGTGACCTTGCGGGAGTCCGCGGACCATTTCGCGGCGTATGACCCGGCGCCGGTGTCGAGAATTTTGCTGATCTCCTCCAGCGGCCCGATCTTCTTTCCCGTGCGGGCGTCGGTGAGGTAGATATGGAAGTGGTCATATCCATCCTCCCCTCCGCCGTGGGCCGTGATTGCGAATTTCCCGTCCGGCGAGAGTCCCCGGGCGACGGTGACATACTCGTCCGCGCCGTACGCGTAGTTGTCGGTGGCAAATGCACACGTCGTGATGAAAAGGGATGCGAGAAATGCGATTGCCGTTGTGAAGCGGGTTCGAGGTGTGTGGTTCATGGTGATGGATTTCCTTCTGATTTGGTGATTTTTGTGATCGTGATTCCGTCAGATTCGCCCAGCAATTTGTAAAGTCCATCTGGAGAATCCATCTCAATTCGTTCTTTATTCTGGTCGCGATGATCAACGGCAATAACCTGCCCCTCCAATGGTCCGATGCCCTCCGCTAATCCATTTTTTGGG
>Ga0068860_100001166_pt1 | contig 28780 bp, 26 predicted proteins | sample KBSSwiS32_FD_66597 | JGI IMG/M metagenome (GOLD analysis project Ga0068860, IMG submission 66597) | Switchgrass rhizosphere microbial communities from Kellogg Biological Station, Michigan, USA - KBS Switchgrass S3-2 | ecosystem: Host-associated > Plants > Roots > Rhizosphere > Soil ... | reverse complement strand
CGCCCCAGAACGACTCGACCCGCCGCGCGCCGTAGACGAAGCGATAGCCGCGCCCGACCAGCGCGTTCAGCGGATCGATCAGCTCCGGATCGGCGGTCGCGGCGACCAGCCGGTTCAGATCCGCAGCGGCGAGCCGGTAGAGCCGGACGATCTCGCGCATCCGCTCCGGCCCCAGCTCCCAGGCGGGCGCTTTGGCCGCCACATCGAGCAGCTCGTCGAGCCGCCGCCAGCGATCGCGCCCTTCGGCGAGGAGGCGTTCAAGGGGAAGGGCCATTGGCTCAGAGTCTATCCGTCGAACGCGGTTCCGCGTCGGGCGAAAACAACGACAGCAACGGCAACCCGGCCCGGCGGCGGACCGCCTGGCGGCGCAGGCGCTCGCGCGCGTTTTCGATCTCGGCGGCCGGCAAGCGACCGGCGAGCTTGCGCAGGCTTTTTTCGACCTCGGCGGCGACCGCGGCGAGATCCTCGGCACCGAAAGCGCGGTCGGTCCGTTCCAACATTTCGGCGTCGAGCGCGGCGAGCTGCCGTTCCACCGTCTCGGCGTAGGCCGCCGTAGACGACAGCTCGCGCACCCGCGGCGCGATCTCTCCGGCGGCCGCTGCACCCGCCCGGTCGAGCGCGGCCCCGAGCGCCGCGAGGCGGGCCGGGACGTCGAGCGCGGGAGCGGGCATCGTCTCGCCGATCGCCGCGAGATCGCGGATCTCCTGCCACGCGGCCTCGACCGCGGGCGCGAAGTAGCGGAGCGAGGAGACCCTGCCTTTGGCTCCCCTCTCCTGCCGCCGCCCCAACACCTCCGCGAACACCCGGTCGATCAGGTCGAACGGCACCTCCGCCTCGAACCATCCCTGCGCCACCTTCCAATCGACGGGCGACAAGAGCAACGGCACCGCCCGATGGCGGGCGAAGATCTCCTCGATCGTACGGAAGTACGTCTGATCGGGAGATTCGGGAAACGGTTCATCGGCCAAGGGAACGCCATGTTACGGCACCAGTTCGATCTTCGCCTCCCGTACCTTCTCCCGATACTTCGCGACCGCATCGGCAAAGAAGGCGTCAAGCTCGCTTGAGAACCTGCCGTACGTCGCCTCGGCCGCATCCAGGTACGAAAGATGGCTGGGGCTCGGCGGAGCCCACGACGAGGTGATGTACGCCTGGACGAAATTCAGGTCGGTGAACACGTCGCCGAAGCGGACGATGCCCACGGTCTCCGGGCTCTGCCAAGCTTTCTTCTCCAGCTTGGCGAGCCCCTCCTTCACCTCTTCGCCCTGCTTGATCAGCGGCAGCTCCCCGGCCACGACATCGTGCTTGCGGATCGCCTCGGCGTTGGCCGCCTTGACCCGGTCCGCCACCGCGTCGATGTCCTTCCGGGTGTCGCGGATCCTCTCGATCGCCGCCACCACCTGGTCCTGGAGCTTGCCCGTGCGCTCGATCGCGGCCTCGCGCGCGGTCCAATCGGCGGCGGTGTTTTGTGTGCGCGGATCGGGCAGCACTTTGACGCTACCTTCCGCCTTCTCGCCGCGGAACTCGACGGTCACGGCGTAAGTGCCCGGCGGCAGCTCCGGCCCGGTCGCGTCGTCGGACGGGTCCTCCCCCTCCGCCGGAGGCGGCTGGCGGAACGCGTCGCGATCGAGGTCCCAGACGATCCGATTCAACCCGCGAACCGCCTTCTCGCGGATCGTCCGCACGACCTTGCCGCCGGCATCCCGGATCGAGACCTTGATCTTGCCCGCTTCGTCCTCTTTCGCCTTGTCCCTGTCCTTTTCCTTCTCGTCTTTGGTGACCTCGGTGGCAGGGACCTCTTTGCCTTCCTTGAGTTCCTTGGGCTCCTCGAGATCCTCTTTACCTTTGGCGGGGGCCTTGGCCGTAGCCGTCTTCGTCGCCTTGGCTTCCGCCTTCCGCGCCCGCTCCAGTTTCTCGTCCTTCCAGGGCAGGTCGTCCCCCGCCACCGATACCGCGATCATCGCGCCGTACGGCCGGTTGTCCCCTTCGTACTCGCCTTTCCCCAAGCCGTTGCCGCCGCCGGAGCTGTAGTTCCGCCAGTGCTGGCGGACGTCGCCGATCTCGAACAGGTGAAGCTTCTGCGTCAGCGTCGCCGCCGTCAGGTGGCGCAGCGGCCGGATGTCGTCGATCACGTAGAGCGCCCGGCCGTGGGTCGCGACCACCAGGTCGCCGTCGCGCGGCTGGACCACGAGATCGTAGACGCCGACGGTGGGCACCCCCGGGCGCCAGGGGCTCCAGGACTTGCCCGCATCGAGCGAGACCCAGAGGCCGAACTCGGTGCCGAGGAAGAGGAGGTTCGGATCGACCGGATCCTGCTCGATCGCCTGGGCGTAGCCGCGCAGCTCCGGGGTGCTAAGGCTCTTCCAGGTCTTGCCGTAGTCGTCGGTGCGGACGACGTAGGTCGCGAGATTCGAGCGGCGATGGTCGTCGAACACGACGAACGCCGTGCCCGCCGCCTGCCGCGACGCCTTGATGTGCGGAATCCAGGTATAAGCCGGTACGCCCGGGACGTTCTTTTCCACGCTCGTCCAACTCTTGCCGCCATCGCGCGTCACGTGCAACCGGCCGTCGTCGGTGCCGACCCAGATCGTCCCCTGTTCGACCGGCGAAGGCGCGATCGCGAGGATGGTCGTGTAGTTCTCGGCGCCGGTGACGTCGGGGGTCAGACCGCCGCTGTCTTCCTGCTTTTGCCATTCCGGCTTGTTGGAGGTGAGGTCGGGGCTGATGATCTCCCAGGTCTCCCCGCGGTCTTTCGAACGGTGGACGAACTGGCTGCCGAGGTAGATGGTCGCCGGGTCGAACGGATCGATCGCGAACCCGGCGTTCCAGTTGAAGCGCAGCTCGGTTCGCTCGGTTTTATCCGGCGCCACGAGCGGCGCGGGCGGCTTGACGTCGCGCGCCTCCCCCGTCCGCAAGTTCCACCGCGACAGGTTGCCCCCCTGCCACATCGCGTACCCCTGCATCGAGTCGGTCGGATCGGGCACGGTCTCGAACCCGTCGCCCCCTCCGACCGCATCCCACTGGTAACTGCGCAATCCGCCGCGCTGCCATGCGGACGAGGGGCCGCGCCACGAGCCGTTGTCTTGCAGGCCGCCGTAGACGTGGTACGGCATGTCGTTGTCGACCGCGACATGGTAGTACTGGGCGAGCGGCAGGGTGGTGATGAAGCCCGCGGTCTTGCCGCCGTCGCGGGAGACCGCGACGCCGCCGTCGTCGCCGATGTACATCCGCCGCGGATCGGCGGGATCGATCCACATCGCATGGTAGTCGCCGTGGATCTCGCTTCCGAACGGCGAACCTTCCAGGGTGGCGCCGCTGTCTTCGGACATCCTGACGTCGAAGTCGAGGCTGAACACCCGGTTCGGCGCCTGCGGATCGACGCGGATCTCGCCGAAGTAGAACGGCCGCGGATTCACGTTCGGCTTGCTGTTCACGCTCTTCCAGGTCTTGCCGCCGTCCGCGGAGCGAAGCAGCGCGCTTTTGCCCGCTTCGACCATTGCGTAGACGATCTCCGGGTTGGAGCGAGAGAAGGCGAGACCGATCCGCCCCAGCTCTCCCTCCGGCAGGCCGTCCTCTTCGGTCGCCCGCTCCCACGTTTCGCCGCCGTCGAACGAGCTCCAAAGGCCCGAGCCCGGGCCGCCCGATTTGAACGAGTAGGGCCAGCGCCGGTACTGCCAGGTGGTCGCGAGCAGATGATTCGGATGGGCCGGATCGATCGCCACGTCGGCCGCGCCGGTCTTCTCGTCGACGTAGAGCACCTTCCGCCAGCTCTTGCCCCCGTCGGTGGTCTTGAACACGCCGCGCTCCGGATTTTCGCCCCAAGCCCGACCGAGCGCCGCGGCATAGGCGACGTTCGAATTTGTCGGATCGAGAGCGATCCGGTGGATCCGCTCAGTGCCTTCGAGGCCGATATGGCTCCAGGTCGTCCCGCCATCGAGCGAACGGTACATCCCGTTGCCGACCGACGCCGAGTTGCGCACGTTCCCCTCGCCGGTGCCGACCCAGACGATCGAAGGATTCGCCTGGAAGATCGCGATCGACCCGATCGCCGCCACCGGCTGATCGTCGAAGATTGGATCGAACGTAAGCCCGCCGTTGATCGATTTCCACACGCCACCAGTAGCCGCCCCGACATAGACGACGTCCGGATTCGACTCCACCGCATCGATCGCCGCCACCCGGCCGCTCATCCCCGCCGGCCCGATCGACCGGGCCTTGAGCCCCGAAAGCAGGTTCGTATCGATCCCCGCGGCCCCAACCGGCTCCACGAAGAGCATCAGCGCAAGCAACGACAGTCCCAGAACGATCCGCTTCATCTGGCCACCCCCAAAAGTCTTCGTCGCCCCCGCGGGCAAGGCACACCCCTCCCCCGCGACGGCGTGACGGTCTCGGGAGGTTCTTACGGGTGAAGGGGGGGAAAGTTTGGGGAAGGGCAGCCGCCCGGCCTATGTTAGATTTGCCGCATGAGCCAAGCACTCCAGGTTCCTCCGCCGGGATTCGATGAGCTCTCCATCGAAGAGAAAATCGACTACGTGCAAGCCCTCTGGGGCAGCATCGCGGCCGACGAAGCGCACGTACCAGTGCCCGCCTGGCACCGAGAGATCCTCGCCGAAAGGATCGCCGACTTCGAGGCCGATCCCGAGGGCGGCCAGCCTTGGGAGGAGTTCGAGGCGGAGCTGATGGCTCGGAACACCTGAGCGTAGATGGCCCGCCTGATCATCCGGCCTGCTGCCGGTTCTGACCTGCGAGACGCGATTCGCTGGTACGACGAGGAAAGTCCCGGCCTCGGCGACCGGTTTCTCGATGACCTACGTGGAACCCAGGCGCGCATCCGCGAAATGCCACTGCAGTTCCCCGATGTCGGAGGAGCTCGGAGAGCGCTTCTTCATACCTTTCCCTTCGCTATCTACTTCGTCTTACCCGCTCCCGATCGGGCTGTCGTTCTCGCGGTCATCCACCAGCAGCGAAATCCCTCAGTTTGGCGCCGACGGATTCGTTCGAGCGGGATGCCCTAGAGCCCTCAAGAGCAGAAACTCGGCCCGTACCTATCCTCGTGGTTCTCATCGGGGAAGATGACGATGCGGCTGGGGAAGCCCTTGGCGGCGAGGATCCGGTGGCTCACGGGCGCCAGCCCGCAGCGCCAGTGGTTTCGAGTGCCGAGCCGGGGCTCGGCGGTCCCGTGAAATCCTTCCGCAGTCAGGGCGTGGACGGCGGTTGTCCTAAAGCGTCGGACGGATTACGATCGCCCCCCCGGAGACCTACCTGGAGGCGAAGGCATGCTCGAAGTTGGACAAAAGATCCCGGATGTGAAGCTGTTGACGATGGAGCGCGGCGAGGTGCGGCAGATCTCGACCGAGGAGCTCTGCCGCGGACGTAAGGTCGTGCTGTTCGCGGTTCCGGGAGCGTTTACCCCCACCTGTTCCGACTACCACCTGCCGAGCTTCATCGATCACGCCGACGAGCTGCTCGCCAAAGGGGTCGAGGTGATCGCCTGCGTGTCGACGAACGACCACTACGTGATGGATGCCTGGGGTGCCAGCCGTGGCGTCGGCAACAAGATCGTCATGCTGGCCGACGGCAACGGCGAATTCACCCGGGCCATGGGTCTCGAAAACGACAGCACTCGGTTTGGCATGGGCCGCCGCTCCCGCCGCTACGCCGCGATCTTCACCGACGGCGTGCTCGAAGCTCTCTTTCTCGACGAGCCGGGCAAGTTCGAGAAGAGTAGTGCGGAGCAGGTGCTGGCGGCCCTGTGAAGTAAGTCGACAGCGCCTGCGTTTTCAGAAGTGCCCTACCGCAGGCCTCGCCGGGAGATCGGCTTATCGTTCGGTCCGCCGTCGGCGGCCAGCTCATTCTTCAAGCTCGCCGAGAACCAAGTCCAGCTCCCAGGGCCGCACAAATCGAACCGTGACACCGTCCTCTACAGTATCGAGCCGCAGCGAGGCATTGACCACGCCCAGACAAGCGGGGCGGTACGCTTCGAGGAAGCTGTGGGTTCCTCGCGAGACCGTTGGACGGTCGAGCTCGGCGGCCTTGACCTCGATCGCGACCATCCGCTCCCCTCGCCGCACCACGAAGTCGACCTCGGCGCCGTTTTTCGACCGCCAGAATCGGATCTTGTCGAGAAGGTTCAGGCGCTTGGCCAGCTCGTTGAAGACCGCGTTCTCCCAGAGGGCGCCGCGATCGGCCCTCTCTTGGCTCGGCTTGAACCCGCCGAAGACCGCGTTACGCAGGCCGTTGTCGAGAAAGAAGATCTTGGAGGTCCCCGTAACTTCCAAACGCTTGCCCCCCGCAAACGGGGGTACCAGGCGGAGGATGTGCGCCTCTTCAGCGATTTCCAGGTAGCGACCCACCGTGTTCCTGGAAGTCTGGGCGAGGCTCGCCCATTCGGTGAGGTTCACCAGATTGCCGACATCCGCCGCCGCCAGCTCCAAGAGCTTGCGAAACACCGACGGCCGCTCGATTTGGTGAAGGTCGGAAGTGTCTTTGAGGACGAAAGATTCCACCAGATAATGCAACGCCTCCGCCGGCTCAGGGTCGAACCAGGGTTCCGGATAGCCGCCCGTAACGACGAGCTTTTCCCAAAGGGTTGTGAGCTGCAGGTCCCGGATCGCAGGCGCAAGCTTCTCGGGTACGAGCGCTGCAACCTCTTCCAGAGAAAGAGGCAGGAGACGGGTTCGCCGCGCCCTGCCGGCCAGAGACTCCCGCGTCCGCGCACCGAGCTCGAACGACGAACTGCCGGTGGCAACGATACGGCGCGTCCTGTCGAGATCGACGAGCCCTTTGATGAAGAGCGGTGCTTCGCGGAGATGCTGGACCTCCTCAAGCAGGAGGAGCGTCTCCGGAGTGAGCGCATCGGCCAACCCGGCCAGAGCAAGAGCCGGCGAGTCGGCAAGCTCGCGAATTCGGGGCTCTTCGGCGTGCAAGACGAGGACCGGAAGGTCGAGATGCGCCAGAGTCTCCCGAATCCAGGTCGACTTTCCCGCCTGCCGCGGTCCCACGACAAGCTCGGCTCGCCCGGGGCGTAACTCCAGATGGCGGCGGCGGGCGATGAACTGATGCGGTAGGGAGGCGGCGAGAAGCGCTTGCTGATCCCCCGGCCGATCCAGCCAGGGGTTATGTGCTCGGAGGGTTGCCAAGAGTGCCGAATCCATGTCGGCCCCCAGGTTAGCCTGAGCGATGAGCCAGGTCAACGGTCAGGGTGCTTGACGATTATCCTGGTTTATCGGCAGGGTGCCTGACGTTCAGCCTGGTTGTGCGAAAAGCATCCCTTAGAGACTCGCGGCATCTACTTCTTCGCCGCCCGCTTCTTCCGCGGCGGAGCCACCGGCGGCGTTCGGGCGAGCAGCGGGCGGAGATACCTGCCCGTGAAGCTCTCTTCGACCGCGGCGACCTCTTCCGGGGTGCCCGCGGCGAGGATGCGGCCGCCTTTTTCTCCCCCTTCGGGACCGAGGTCGATCACCCAGTCGGCGACTTTGATCACGTCGAGGTTGTGCTCGATCACGATCACCGTGTTGCCGAGGTCGACCAGGCGCTGGAGCAGGGCGACCAGCTTGCCGACGTCGTCGAAGTGGAGGCCGGTGGTCGGCTCGTCAAGGAGGTAGAGCGTCTTGCCCGTCGAGCGCTTGCACAGCTCGCGGGCGAGCTTGACGCGCTGCGCCTCACCGCCCGAGAGCGTGGTCGCCGGCTGGCCGAGGCGAATGTAGCCGAGACCCACTTCGCACAGCGTGTCGAGGATGCGATCGACGCCCGGGATGTTGCGGAAGAACTCCCGCGCTTGCTCGACGGGCAGGTCGAGCAGCTCGGCAATGTTCAGACCCTTGTAGCGCACCGACAGCGTTTCGCGGTCGTAGCGCTTGCCGCCGCAGACCTCGCAGGTGACGTAGATGTCGGGCAGGAAGTGCATCTCGATCTTGTTCTGCCCGTCCCCTTTGCACGCTTCGCAGCGCCCGCCCGGCACGTTGAAACTGAACCGTCCGGGCTTGAAGCCGCGCACTTTCGCCTCGGGCATCATCGCCATCAGGTTGCGGATCGGATTGAACACGTTCGTGTAGGTCGCGGGGTTCGAACGCGGCGTGCGGCCGATCGGGCTCTGGTCGATCGCGATCACCTTGTCGAGCTGCGAGAGCCCCAATATCCGCGCATGCTCCCCCGGCTTGTCGGTCGCCTTGTAGAAGTGGCGGGCGAGCGCCTTGTAGAGGATGTCGTTGACCAGCGTGCTCTTGCCCGACCCGGAGACGCCCGTTACCACCGTGAGCTTGGCCAACGGAAATTCGACCGACAGGTCTTTCAAGTTGTTCTGGCTCGCCCCCTCGATCACCAGCGGCTGCCCTTTGCCCGGCCGTCGCTCCAGGGGGATCGGCACCGTCACCTCGCCCGAGAGGTAGCGACCGGTGAGCGACTTCGGGTTCGCCGCGATCTCCTCCGCGGTCCCTTCGGCCACCACCTCGCCGCCGTGGATGCCGGCGCCGGGCCCCAGGTCGATCACCCAATCGGCCGCGCGGATCGTGTCCTCGTCGTGCTCGACCACCAGCACCGAGTTGCCCAGGTCGCGCATCCCCTGGAGCGTCGCGAGCAACCGCGCGTTGTCGCGCTGGTGGAGGCCGATCGACGGTTCGTCGAGGACGTAGAGCACCCCCATCAGTTTGCTGCCGATCTGGGTCGCGAGGCGGATACGCTGGCTCTCGCCGCCGGAGAGAGTGGCCGACGAGCGGTCGAGCGTCAGGTACCCGACGCCGACGTCGTCCAGGAACGCGAGGCGGTCGGAGATCTCCTGGAGCACCTTGCCGACGATCGTCCGCTCCCGCTCCGAGAGCGCGAGCGCCCAGAGGAAGCGGCGCAAGTCGGCGACCGAGCGGGAGGAGAGCGTGTCGATCGCCTGGCCCGCGACCGTGACCGCGAGCGCCTCCGGCCGCAGGCGCCGGCCCTTGCAATCCGGACAGGGATTGACCGACATGAAGCGCTCGATCTCCGCGCGCACCCCTGCCGATTCGGTCTCCTTGTAGCGTCGGGCCAGCAGCGGCACGACACCCTCCCACGAGCCCTTCCACTTGTAGCTCGACTTGCTGCTCTCCAGCTTGAAGGTCAGCTCTTCGCTGTTGCCGTAGAGGATGGCGTCCTGGGCGATCTTCGGCAGCCGGCTCCAGGGCGTCGACATCGAAAAGTCGAGCGCCTTGGCGAGCGTTTGGATCATCCGCATGCGCCACGACTTCGAACCTTCCGGCCAGGGGGCGACCGCGCCGGCGTCGATCGAGCGCTCCGGATCGGGGATCACCTTGTAAGGATCGACACCCATCAGCGTACCGAGCCCAGAGCAGGTGGGGCAGGCGCCGTACGGGCTGTTGAACGAGAACAGCCGCGGCGTGATCTCCGAGAGGCCCGTGCCGCACTCCGAGCAGGAGTAGTTCTGCGACAGCGTCTCTTCCGGCTGCCCCTCGGGCGCGAGCACGATCAGGCCGCCCGAGACCTTGAGCGCCGTCTCGATCGAGTCCGCCAAGCGCTTCTCGATGCCGGGCTTGATCACGATCCGGTCGACCACCACGTCGATCGAGTGCTTCTTCTGCTTGTCGAGCGTCGGCGGCTCCCCCGCCAGCTCGACCATCTCGCCGTCGATCCGCACCCGGTGGAAGCCTTCGCGTGCCATCTGGGCGAGCTGCTTCTTGTACTCCCCCTTCTTGCCGCGAACGAACGGCGAATACAGGACCAGACGCGTCCCCGCCGGCTGCTCGAGCGCGCGGTCGACCATCTGCTGCACCGTCTGCGGCCGGATGACGGCGCCGCAGCTGGGGCAATGCGGAATGCCGATCGAGGCGAACATCAGCCGCAGGTAGTCGTGGATCTCGGTGACCGTGCCGACCGTCGAGCGCGGGTTCTTCGACACCGACTTCTGCTCGATCGAGATCGCCGGCGACAGCCCCTCGATCGAGTCGACGTCCGGCTTCTCCATCTGCTGCAGGAACTGCCGGGCATACGACGACAACGACTCGACATAGCGCCGCTGCCCCTCGGCGAACAGGGTGTCGAACGCCAAGGACGACTTGCCGGACCCCGACACGCCGGTGATCACCACCAGGCGGTTTCTCGGGATCTCGACGTCGATGTTCTTGAGGTTGTGCTCGCGTGCGCCGCGGACGGAGATGGATTCCATAGAGCGGAGCATCCTAACCCAGCGGGCGGCGCGGATATTTCCGGCGCGTTCTCAGATCCCCCCGAACCAGGGGTACCCGCGATCCTCCCAATAGCCGCCGTGGCGTTCCGCCGTCCAGTCGATGCGCGTCAGATATTTGGTCATCTTGTAGCCGAGCTTGATCGGGCAGTAGAGGCGGAGCGGCGCGCCGTGTTGGGGGGTGAGCGGCCGGTCGTTGTAGGCGTAGGCGAGGATCGTCTGCGGATGCATCGCGCTCGCCAGGTCGAAGCCGTTCGAATAGCCGACGTCGAACGAATCGAGGCGGAGGAAGCGCGCGGCGGGCAGCGGTTCGACGAGGTCCGCGACCGCCGACAAGGGGACTCCCGTCCAGGTGCCGATCGCCGTCCACCCTTCGACGCAATGGTGTTTGACCGTGTAGGTGATGAGCGGCAGCGCCTGGATCTGATCGAGGGTGAGCCTCATCGGTCGAGCCACCAAGCCGCCGATCTCCAAGGCCCAGGCAGCCGGGTCGGCGAGCACCGGGACTGTCCGTGAACGGAAGTAGGCGGGAAAGCTCCCCTCTGGCGTCCGCTCCGCCAACTCGTAGGTTGGCGCGAGCCGGGAGGAAGAGAGCCACAGCCGCTCGCCCACCCAGTCGTTCAAGTCGGCCGCCGCAGCGAACGCGGACCGGCCGAGCTTGCCGCCTTTCCAGCCGCAGGCGGAGAGCAGCGACGCCGCCCCACCCGCCAGACCGAGCCGCAGGAGATCGCGGCGCGACAGGCGCCCTATTTTCAGATCCTCAGTCATGGCTCGGGAACCTCCCCCGGTAGCAGCCGGTGATCATGGCGCGGAGCGACGCCGGGTCGACCACGAACACCAGCACCACGTGGAGCAGCGTGAAACCGACGAACAGCCAGACCGCCAGGAAATGCCAATAGCGCGCCCGCTCGTAGCCGCCGAAGAGGGCGGTCAGCCATGCGAGCTGCACCGGCTTGTAGATCGCAAAGCCGGTCGCGGTCGATAGCACGCCGAGTACGAAGATGAACGAATACGCCGCTTTTTGCAGCGCATTGTGCTTGCCCTGCGGCGGATGCTCTTTTTTGAGGCGCAGGTAATAAAGCTGCATCGCCCACGCTTTCGGCAGGTCGCTTGGGCGGAACAACAGGCTCTTCCACTCGCCCGAGACGATCAGGAAGCCGAGATAGAACAGCCCCGTAACAACGAACGGCCAGGCGAGCGCGAAGTGCCAGTCGAGACCGCCGGCTAGCCAGCCGCCGAGGCGAACCGCCACCGGGAAGCGATAGCCGTCGAAGGGATTGGGACCGAGCGGCGGCGCGCCGCGCAGGCCGAAGCGGGGGAAGGCACCGTAGATCTGCAGGCCGCTGCCGATCATGCCGAGCAACAGCAGCGCGTTCGCCCAATGGGTGACCCGCGCCGGCCAACGGTGGCGCAGCACCGAGGCGGCCGGCGCTGCGGGAGGCGGCGCGGTCTCCGGCGCCGGCTCGACCGCGACCTCTAGGGGATCGGAATCGGCCGCGGGTTCCGCGGGCTCGCTCTCGCTCATATCGACTCCTTGGCCGGAGAACGTCCGGCGGTTACACCCTGCTCAGGCGAACAGCAGCGCCACCCCGGCCACCGCAAGCAGCGCCCCGCCGAGGCTCGCGAGGCTGAACCGCTCGCGTCCGAGCAGCAGTACGACCGGCAGGATCAGGACCGGTGTGGTCGCCATCAGGCTCGCGGCGACCCCAGCGGAGGTCCGCTGCACGGCGACCAGCGACAGGCCGACCCCCAGGAACGGACCGAAGACCGCGCCGAGCGTCGCCCAGAGCACCGCCGGTCGGTCGGCGAGCGCTGTCTTCATCCGCCCACCCCAGCGCAGCGCGAGCGCGACGATCAGGAACCCGCCGAAGCCGGCGAGCACCCGGATCTGGGTTGCGGCAAAAGGGTCGAATTTCCCCATGCCGATCTTCGACAGGACCAGCCCTCCCGCCTGACCCAGCGCTCCGCCCACCGCGAGCAACAGGCCGCGGGTCCGGTGGCCGGGCGCCGAGGCGTCGGATTCAGGATCGGCCACGTCGGAGCCCGGCAGGGGGTTCGGCGCCGAGGGCGCCCGCGCGGCGATCGCGGCGGCCACCCCGCAGCCGATCAGCGCCATCGCCGCGAGATCTAGCGCGCCAAGCCGCTCGCCCAGGAACAGCCAGCCGAGCAAGGCCGCGAACGGCGGCGCCAGGCACATCATGACGGAGGCCAGACGCGGGCCGATGTAGACGAAGGCCTTGAACAGGCAGAGGTCGCCGAAGGTGAATCCCACCAGGCCGGAGACCGCGAGCCAGCTCCAAGCGTGCGCGCCGGCGTCGAGCGGCAGGAGCCCCCCTTGCCGCACCGCGTGCAAGCCGGTCAAAAAGACGCTCGCGAGGGCCATCCGGATCAGATTCGTCGACAGCGAGCCGATCCTCTTGCCCGCGGTCTCGAACGACAGCGCCGAGATCGTCCAACACGAGGCGGTGCCGAGCGCCGCGAGCTCGCCGATCCGGGACGAAAGCATGGGCGAGAGTGTATGCGACTCGCCACCGGGTAGTGGTTTCGTTTGTCCCGCAGCGACTGGCTGCTGCCGAAGGCGCCCGAAGGAGCGAGGAGGCAAACGAAACCACTACCCGGCACCGCGCCCGGGCCGCGCCGCTGGTACACTCCTCCCTTCTGGCACTTTCGCCCGACGCCGGAGCCCGTCCCCCGATGAACCTGACCCCCGAGCTGATCGCCGACATCCTGGTCCGCCAGGGCCACCTGCTGGCGGACGACGGCGAGCAGATCAAAAAGGACGCCCGCCAGCAGCTGCCGAGCCGGATGCGGTCGCACCGCACGTTCGAGCAGAAGGCGGTCGCCTACGATCTGATCACCGGCCTGAAGCTCATCGACCGCAAGAACGGCGGCGGCCCGATCGGCGAGCTGGAGATCGCCAAGGCGATCGCCGACGACGCGAAGCTCCCCCATTTCCGCATCGACACCCTGACGCTCGACGCCGACCTGATCGAGTCGAAGGTCTCACGGCCGTTCGCGCGCCGCCACCGGATGATCCCGCTGTCGATGGTCGGCGGGCGGCTCAAGGTCGCCTGCGCCAACCCTTACGACATGGAGGGGATCGACACCCTCCGCCGGATCGCCGGGCGCGAGATCGACCTGGTGGTCGCCTCCGAGCCGGACATCCTGAAAGCGATCACCGAGTTCTACGGCCTGCGCCATTCGGTCAAGCGCGCCGAGCGCGATCTGAACTCCGGTATCGACCTCGGCAACCTCGAACAGTTGGTCCGGATGAAATCCGAGACCGAGATCGAGTCGAGCGACCAGCACGTGGTCAACGCCGTCGAGTTCATGCTCCAGCACGCGTTCGACAACCGGGCGAGCGACATCCACATCGAGCCGCGGCGCGACCAGAGCCTGATCCGCATCCGCATCGACGGCGTGCTCCACGACATCCAGGTGATGCCGAAGATCGTCCACAACGCCGTGGTCTCGCGGATCAAGACGATGTCCCGGCTGGACATCGCCGAGAAGCGCCGGCCGCAGGACGGCCGGGTCAAGACCACCCGCGCCGGGCGCGACGTGGAGTTGCGCGTCTCGACCCTGCCGGTCGCGTTCGGCGAAAAGCTGGTGATGCGCATCTTCGACCCCGACGTCCTGATGCAGGACCTCCCCGGGCTCGGCTTCTACCCGGAGGAACTGCAGCAGTTCCAGGACTTCATCACCCGGCCGCACGGCATCATCCTGGTCACCGGCCCGACCGGCTCGGGCAAGACGACCACGCTCTATTCGGCGCTGCGCACCATCGCCTCGCGCGAGATCAACATCACGACGATCGAAGATCCGATCGAAATGGTCTACGAGGATTTCAACCAGACCGCCGTCCAGGCGAAAGTCGGAATCACCTTCGCCGCCGCGCTGCGCCACATCTTGCGCCAGGACCCGGACGTGATCATGGTCGGCGAGATCCGCGATCCCGAGACCGCGCAGTACGCGATCCAGGCGGCGCTCACCGGCCATCTGGTCTTCTCAACCCTCCACACCAACGACGCCGCCGCCTCGATCAGCCGCCTGATCGACCTCGGAATCGAGCGCTTCCTGATCAGCTCGACCCTGATCGGCACCATGGCGCAACGGCTCCTTCGCCGCATCTGCCCCCACTGCGGCGTCGAGCGCCATCTCTCGCCCGACGAAGTCACCACCCTCCGCCTGACCGTCCCGGCCGGCAAGAGGGTCAAGGTCAAAGAGGGAGCCGGTTGCCACGAATGCCGCAGCACCGGCTACCTCGGCCGCACCGGCATCTTCGAGATCCTGCCGATCGACGAAACCGTCAAATCCCTGATCGTCCAAGGCTCCGACGCCCCGGAGATCAAGCGCGAAGCGCAAAAGAACGGCATGCGCACCCTGCGCCAATCCGCCCTGCGGAAGCTCGCCGAGGGAACCACGTCGTTTGAAGAGGTGGTGCGGGTTACGGGAATATGATGGGACGGCACCCGGCTCTGGAAAGTTCAGGTTGGCCGATTCCGGGTCTTGATCTGTCTCAACATGGCATTGCCTGCCTCGGTCAACCGATACCGCTGAAAGCGGCTGCTGGGCTTGTCGGGAAGGGTCATTTCGAGAAGACCGCGATCAAGCGCCGGCCGTAGGTAATTGGTCCGGAAAGTCGGTCGGTGCTTTAGTTGCAGTCGGTTTCGAATTTCGGAAGACCCCATAGATCGTCCGGCCAGGACGATTACCAGGGCCTCCACGGGGTCGGCGACTGGGTCGGCGACTGGGTCGGTGACTGGGTCGGTGACTGGGTCGGTGACTGGGTCGGTGACTAGGCCCCTGGCAACGAAGGTAGGGCAAACTCCACCCAAAGACCGGTCGACTCGTACCGCAGCCGCGGCAGCGGAGAGCCCGCGGCGCGACAGGCTTCCATGATGCGTTCGATTCCGCGCCCCCAGGCTTCGATCATGCCGGCCCGTCGCGCCAGGTCTCCTTCCATTCGACCTGCTGGTTCTCTTTCATCGGAGCCGCACCCTTCCCCAAGGCGGATCAGCCTCGACCGGATTTGCGAGGCCCCCGAATGATATGAGATCTTGCTCGTTCCACCCGGCGGATCGCCCGCTGGGCAAAGGTCTTAGGGCCGGCTCGCGACACCCCGAGGAGCCGGGCATCGCCGGGTACTCCATCGGGGTCGCCAAGAGGATCGATCGCATGTCGAAAACCATCGTAGCGGGCGCCATAGCCCTCCTGTTCGCGGCCCAGGTCGGCGTCGCCCAGGACCTCAAGAACGACGAAGAGAAAACGCTCTATGCCATCGGCGCGGCGATCAGCCGGAACCTCGCCTCGTTCAGCCTGACGCCGGAAGAGGTGAAGATCGTCGAGCAGGGCCTGGCCGACGGCGTTGCCGGCGGCACCCTAAAGGTCAGCTTGGAGGAGTTCGGCCCGAAAATCCAAGCCCTCGCCGCGGACCGCGCGACCAAAGCCGCCGCCAAGGAGAAAGAGGCGAGCAAGGGTTTCCTCGAAAAAGCGGCCGCCGAAAAAGGCGCCACCAAGCTCCCCTCGGGCGTGATCTACATCGAGACCGCGGCCGGCACGGGCGCGAGCCCGAAACCGACCGACCAGGTAAAGGTGAACTACCACGGCACGCTCACCAACGGCGAGGTGTTCGACAGCTCGCGCGATCGCGGCGAGCCGGTGACCTTCCCGCTCAACGGCGTCATCCCCTGCTGGACCGAAGGCGTCCAGAAGATGAAGGTGGGCGGCAAGGCGAAGCTGATCTGCCCTTCTGAAACCGCCTACGGCGACCGCGGCGCGCCGCCGAAAATCAAGCCCGGCGCCACCCTGGTCTTCGAAGTCGACCTGCTTTCGATTGAAGCGCCTCCCGCGCCCGCCCCCGAGCCGACGCCCGAGCCCACTCCGCCCCACTGAGATAAGCCGAGCGGTGGGGGGATCGTTCGCGATCCCCCACCGGCAACCCCCAATCCACCGGGCTCGGCTAGCCGCGCTTTTTCACCCTAGGCTTCCCACGCCCTCTCTTTGGCTGAGGTTGCGGGGGCGCGCCGAGGAGGCTCTCAACTTTCGACAGATCGCGGTCGAGGCCCCGGATTAACTCCGTGGCAGCCTGAGTCAACCGCTGCCCATCCGCCAGGGAGTCATCCGCTTCGGCGTTGGACACGACCTCTCGGAGCCCTTCCCGTGAGTGGCGAAGATCCTCAACCAGCGCTCGGAGATGCACTTTCGCCCAGGGCTCACCGAGGTCGGCAGCTTCCTCCTCAAGCTCCAGGAAATGATCGACAAGGGCCTCGCCCAGGGCGGCCAGTTTCGCGCGCAAGGCCGGATCGGCGAAATGACACAACACCGCTTCGCGAAACGGCGCCAACTCGCGTCAGCGGCTTCCTCTCACCACGTCCAGATCGAGGACCAGCCGGAACTTGGTGACTTCGGGCTTCATCACGAACGTCTCTTTCGAGGGGGTCGGCGCGAGCTTGCGGGGCGATGCTTTGTGAGTCGCGGCTGTGCCTCGGTCTGTGGTGAGCGGGCGGCCCGGGCTCTGCCGAGCTGTCGTTCTAGGACGAGGCCGAGGAATGCTTCTCGCTCGGTGGCGCCTTTTGCGATCAAGGCGGCGAAGACCGAGAGCTTCAGACGGGCTCCTTTCGGCAGCGGGTTGACCTCCAACAGATTCGAGACCCGCGCGGCGAGATCTGGCAGGGCTTGTCCTCGCCCCTGCCGCAGCAGGATTCCCCCGAGCTCGATGTAGGCGTCGGCGGCCTCCGGTACGTCGCCGGTCGAGCGCCACGTTCCCGCAGCTCGCCCGAACAGCCTCGCGGCGCCTTCGAGGTCGTCCTGGTTCCGAATGTTCTCGGCTCGGGCGAACATCTCCGCCGCCGCTTGGCGAAGCACTTGGCGTTCGTCGCGGTGGGGGGTCACCGTTCGCTCCGCTCGCTTGGAATCGTGTCGCGCGGCCAACAATCCCTGAACACCCGTAGGCTTGAAGGATCTTCGATCGCGGTTTCGATCAGCTCGATGGCGAGTTGCGCGGGTGCGAGACGCCCGAGGGGGAAAGGGGTGTCCATGGAACGAACGGTAACCGTACCCGACCCCATCTTTCGGCCCAGGGGTATGGCAGGGCGTTCCAGCGCAAAATGTTGCGCGAACTCTTGGTTCAGAACCCGGAACGACGTCCTTCGCCGAGCGAACAGGAGTACCACAGGGTCCTTCAGTGCAAAATCTTGCGCCCGAAGGCAACTTCTCCTGTGCAGTCTCGCAATGACGGGCAAATGCACCTAATATTCCGAAGACAACACGGCAGGTATCGGGCGAGGAGACCCTATGGCTCAGAAGGCGCCACAGCTGCTCGGCCTGGTCTTGAGTATGCTGCGCCAGATGGCCGGCTGGACCCAGGGCCGGCTGGAGCGTGAAGCGGGCCTCGGCCAGGGGGCCGTTTCACGGCTGGAGCGCGGCGAGAACCTCGACCGGGTGCGCCTCGATCGGCTCGCCGCGATCCTCGGGCATCCTGTCTTTTGGGTGCCGGGGCTGATCGCCGCTCTGGAACCCTACTTCGCGCCCGAGGAGTCGATCGGCTCGCCGGCCGACCTCAACTTCCGGCATCAGCAGATCCTCAACGAGTTGGGTCGCAAGGTCGCCGCCGGCGAGGGAGTGACCGGGCGGACCTTCCGCAAGCGCCTTTGGCAGATCGATCGCGCGGCCGCGACCGCGGCGTGGCAACGGTTGCGCAGGTCTCCCGAGGGGAATCGGCCGTCCCTGGTCGAGGCCGTCTCCGACTTTCACACCTGGGCCGTCGTCGAACGACTCTGCGAGGAAAGCGCCAGAGCGGCGTCGCACGACGTGGAAGACGCCGCCCGGCTTGCGGCGCTTGCGCGCATTGCCGCGGCGCACACGCCGGGGGCCGCCGGCTACCAGAGCTGGCTCGCCGGTTATGCCGCCGCTTTCGACGGGAACGCTCATCATGTAGCCGGTGACCTTCGGCTTGCGCGGAAGGTCTTTACGGATGCTGAGGCCCAGCTTCAAGCTGGAATTCCGGTCGAGCCGATGGACCGGTCGCGACCACTCTATTTGTACGGGGTGCACCTCAACTTCCGAGGTGACCTCGATGCGGCGCTATTGAAGACAGACCAGGCCTTGGCCTTCGCACGAACTGCAATTCAAAAGACCCGAATTTTGATCGTCCGTGCGGCCGTCCTTAAACGCAAATTCCAGTTTCGAGAAGCGCTCGATGTGCTCGCCAAAGCGCGGTTGTCTTCCAAGGGAATAAGCGATCAGCGCCTGAGCTTGGTGATCGCATTCAACGAAGCCAGCTATCTTTGGGAAGCCGGTAACACAGATGAAGCGGCATTCCAGCTCGGTGAACTACGTGCTGAGGTGCAGCATTTGGGCCGTGCTCTCGACGAAATTCGGTTCCGTTGGCTGACGGCAAGAATCGCTGCTTCTCAAGGAAGCTGGGGCGAGGCATCTTCCCTGCTCCATGATGTTTGGAAGGCTCTGGCCGATCGGCGGATCTGGTTCGATGCCGCACTTGCCGTGGTAGAGCTGGCAAGCGTAGAGCTGGACCGGGGGATGACGCGGGAGGTCAAGCGACTCGCGACCGTTTCGGCCTATGTGTTCAGTGCCCAGGCCCTCCCCACCGAGCTTTTGGCATCGATCCAACTTTTTTGGCAAGCAGCCCGCCAAGACGCGGCTTCCGCAGAGGACGCGAGGGAACTGGCTCGGCGGATGCGCCGCTCCGGAGGAGGGGATGCCGAAGCGGCCTGACCTCCCCCGGCTTACCCTTTACAGCGCCCGTCCGGCATGAGTTCGCAGCCGCTTTCGCCGAAAATGAAGGTCGGGGCGGCGCCGTAGCGCCCGTCCGGGGGAAGCTGGCAACCGTTCTCACCGGAAATGGGGTTTGGGGCAGCTCCGCAGCGGCCATCCGGCATGAGCTCGCAGCCGCTCGCCGCCCAGATCGACGACATGAACCCACGAACCCTTCCGAAAAGGTCTCCCCACTGCCAAGGCGTCTCGGCGGCGTGGCTCGGAAAGGCGAGAGCGAACACCAGTACACCAAGGGTAAGCCGGCGAAGCATCGAAGCGGACATCGGGTGCTCCTTTCACGGAAGGGGAACCGATGGCGCGACCCCCATTGGCCGAGCGGGCACCCCTCGGGTGGATTGTCAGGTGCGCCTGGGGCGGTGAGAGCGCAAAATTTTGCGTCCGGGCACGTACCTTACACCTTCTCTTCTCCGCGGTCCTTCAATTCGCTTACCTTTTCCTGGAATCGTAGAACTCGTCTTCGAAGGGGAAACGCCGAATGAGTGACGCCGTGGAGCGCCGCGCACTGGGCCTTGCCGTGGTCTTCTTCCGCCATCTTGCGGGCCGCTACCAACAGGAGCTGAGCGACCGGACCGGAATCAACCAGAAGCGCATTTCACGGTACGAATTGGGTGAGGTTCGGCCCGAGCGTCCGACGCTGGAGCGCTTGGCCCGGGGAACGGGCGTTTCCTTGGAGAGGCTCGACCAACTCTTGATGCTCTACCGAACGATCTGCACCGAGGTCGAAGCCGAACTTCCCGGTACGCCCGTCCTGGGCGATCCCTCGGAGTCGGAACGACGAGAAGATCTCGACGAGATCGCGGCCGAAATCGCGGAGAGCCTCAAGCCGGACATCTACGAGACCCTGCTGACGTTCGAAGGCGCCCTCACCGCCGGCGATCCGCCCCTTGCCCCGCACGAGGCGCGCGACCTCGCCGCCGATTTATGGCGGCGCCTGGTGCCGCTCTCCCATCGAATCCGCCTCGAAGTCTTCGAATACGAGGAGTTCCACAATTGGGCTCTGTGCGAGCGCATCTGCGAGGAGAGCCTCCGGGCAACGGCGGACGATCCGGAAGCGGCGCGGGAACTGGCCGAAGAAGCCCTTACGATCGCGGAGAAGGTTTCGGCCACCGAAACGACCCGCCAACGCCTGATCGCCTATGCCCTCGTTCACATGGCCAAAGTCGATACCGCTTCCGGCGACCCGGAGGAAGCGGCCGAGAAGATGCGGCGAGCGCGGGAGTTGTGGCAGGCTGGCGACGGTTCGGACGGCCTCGACGACGCTCGCTTCGAAAACCTTCTTGCACCTAGCGCCTAGTCTCCTTATGAAGATGTAACCAAGCCTATCGGGCCTGATCCAGACCATAGAGGGCCCATCTGCGGCCATTCGGGATTTTTCAGCTGCCCAGCCACAAGACTCGATTTCTCGGAATTCGCTCGTTAGGGGTACGCCGGGAATAGACCTCCGGACCGACCCCGTCCCTCGGAGAGGCACCCGGCCCCGTAGCGCGGGACCCGGCGAAAGGATTCGCGGATCGGAGGCGGCTAGTGACAAACCAGGGCCATTTGTCGTATAGAGCGGATATGTAATCGAGCTTAGATATGGAATGCACGGCGCCATAAGTCGACGATACATGTCGTAAGACATCCGCGGCACACAGAACGGTTGAGATTCCACGCACCAGGGGAGGTGTACCTTGACCCAGACATTCAAGTTGGCTCTCGGAGGGCGGCTGCTCGATCAGGTGCTCGCGACGGCGGCAGCCGACGAAGTGTCCACCTCCGAAGTGATTCGGCGCATTCTGTGGTCCCACTTCGAGGGGGAACCCCAGAAGAGGAACGAAGCCGCGGTTGTCACGGAGCCTCTTGCCGAGGCAGGCCCCAATCCGGCCCCGATTGGGCCCGAAATGGGCCCGGATTCGGCCCTGGCGGATGAAATCCCACGTCACCGCTCCGCTTCCCTCCCCACACCCCTCCCATCACCTCAAGGTAGAGGTTTACCCCAAGAGACAAAAGCAACAGCAAAAACAAAAGCTCCTGCTTCCGGAGACTCTCTATATTCGAGGTGTTCCGGGGGCGCGCGCGAGGCGCCCGCGTACGCGAGGCCGGAGGAGGGGGCCGGCGGGCCTGATTCGGCCCGCGGGGTATCCGCGCCGGCCGTGACGCCGCCTGCCACCGTGCTGTGGCTCCCCTGTCGAGCGGCACGCAAGGGCGATCCTTCCGCCTGGGGCTTGTCTCAGGGTCAAGTCGACGACTGGCAGGCGGTTTTTCCGGGGCTCGACGTGCTCGGCGAGGCCCGGAAGGCCGAGGCCTGGTTGCAAGCCAATCCGGGCCGCTGGAAGACCCCTCGGGGCATCGCCCGGTTCCTATTTTCCTGGCTTGAACGGACCAACGACGGAAGCCGGTTCGGCCGGCGGGAGGCAACCGCCGGAGCGGGCGGCGGTCGAACCGGGAGCGGGTGGAGCGCGGCAATCGACCCGCCGGCGGCGCCGCCCAAAGGCTCGCTCCGGGAGGCCTACGGGCGCGACTCGTTCGAGGAGTGGGAAGCCGAGCTGCGCGGGGGGATCTCCGACCCCGCGGAGCTGGCCAAGTGCCTCCTCGATCTGGCGAAGATCCGCGCCGAATGGCAGGCGAAGCATGCCGCGTGATCTCGGGCGTCTGCTGGCGCACTTGGAGGGTCGATTCAACCGGCTGTCAGCCGAGGAGTTGGCGGCCCGGGAGCGCCCGCGGTGCGCCTTGCCGCCGGGCCAGCATTGCTCGTCCGGTTGGCACTGGCGCGAGGACGGCGGGCAGGGCACCGCGTTTGCCCGCTGCGGCCGGGCGACCGCGGCGCGAGCCGCGGCGGCGGCGGCGGAGATTCCCGGCGAGCAAACCTTCGAGAGCTTCGAGCAGCTGCGGGAAAACGAAGCGTTTCAGGCGGCCAGGCGCTGGGCCGGTTCGAGTGTCGCTGGAGCCAGCGCTGGAGCCAAGGACCGGCGCACGCTCGCGCTGATTCGACCCGACGCGATCGCGATGAGCTCCGGCTGCGGAAAGACGCACCTGCTCCGCGCGGCGGCACGGAGCCTCGCCCGGGCGGGCCGCTGGGTCGAATACGTCACCGCGCCCGATCTCACGCGGACGGTGCGCGGTCGAGCGCTCTACGACGGCACCGAGCGCGGAGCGGCCGAGATTGCGGTCGCCAAGTGGCGCCGCTCGGAAGCCTTGATCCTCGACGATTTGGGCCAGGAGGAGACCGCGGCGCCGATCACCGCCGCATTTCTCGTCGGCCTGCTGGACGAGCGCAAGGGCGAGCGGCTCGCTTTCGCCACCAACGCCAGCGAGCGGGAGCTGAGCGCTCGCTACGGGGTGCCGCTGGTCTCGCGCCTGCTGGCGGGCGCCGAGATTCCCACGCTACGCGGAATCGACTTTCGCCGACACTGGAAGGAGGCGGTATGAAGAAGCGCACGGATGTCGATCAGTGCGTGCGGGCCTACCAGGATGGGCTCGACGCTTATGCGGCGCTGGAGAAGAACATCCGGGCAGCGGAGTCCGCGACCGCCGAGGTGCCCTTGAGAATCCCCAGCGTACGGGAAGCTCGGGCACATCTGAAGGAGGCCTTCCCGATCCTAAGCAGGTTGGGGGAGGCGCTGGCGTTTCTCCCCGCGCTGGCCATCCAGCTGACCGAGGAGCGTCGAATCTCTGGAACCTTCCGGCGCCAGGCGAAGGAGAAAGGCGTTGGATACCGCTACGACGAGGACGAAGATGGAGAAGATTGGTCCAAAATGGATACGGATTGTACAGATTGACCACGGATGGTCTAGGATTGAATGGGGCACATAGAGTGCCTTTGATGTGACATTGGAGAGCGCCCCATGGCTGCGAGAGTCCTCCAGGGACGGTTTGTCCAAGACGCACCCTCGGTCGAGGTCGAGGTGCTCGAATCCGTCGCCGTCTGCGTCGCTCTCTCCCTCCTGGAGACGGTGCTCGAAAAGAAGCCGCCTCGCCTTTCGCGCCCGGTGAATCACTTCCTCGAAGGCTTGCTTCGGGCCGCTCGTTGGGACATCGAAAATGCCCTGGTCGCGAAGCTCGAAAGGGAGGACGTTTCCGGCCTGGATCAGCCGGCCCTTGCCGCCATGACCGACCTATGGCTCCAGGGCGCGAACCTTCCCCAGCGCCATCTCGGAGACCCGGCAGACCAGCTCCATCTGGGAAGCGCTCTCCAAACTCTGTGTGACGAGTTTCAAGCGCTCGCCGGCAGCCTTCAAGGTCGCGGCCAAATCTCCAGCCGACTCCTCGTCGAGGTGAGCCAACTCTTCCAAGACTCCTGCGCCCTGGCGGGCTTCCGCGCGCAGAATGTCGAGCGCCTCGGAAAGCGCCGCTCGGCTGACCCGCGCTAGCCGTTCGGTGTTGGTCATCGACCGGGCCGGCGAGTTGGCGGGCAGGCTGGGCGCCGCCTCGTGCGTGATGCGCGCTCTCTTCAGGGCACGCCTTAGATCGAGCACCGGCACCTCGAACAGCGCCGCCACATGGGCGGCGGACCGGCAATGACTCTCCAGCGCCTGCTTGTTGGCGGGGGTCGGCTGGAGCCCCTCGCAGCAAGGCCGGCGCTCGTTCGTGGACGGAAACCAGAGTCCTTCGCGCCATTCTCCCTCGGGTCCCTGGGCGCGAGACTCCCGAGCCAAGAAGGCTTCCAGCGCGAGACCCAATCGACCGGATGGGGCCGGGGTCGAGTCCAGCTCGTCGGAATCGTCGGTGTGGGGTTCGCGGATGTGCGCCACGTTCATGGTCTAGATCCTCTTGGGGGCAAGGTGCTTCACCACATAGGGTGCATCTCGTACGCCTAAACGGGGCAACCCGCGGCCACATTCCTTACTTCGTCGTGTTCGCGAGTTTCCCGAAGAATAGCACGATGCCAACTTTCTTCGTCATCGGGCACCCCCTGGGAGGGTACCTAAGCGGGCCTTTTGGATCAATCCCGGGCATCGCCGGACAAATTTAGGCTTTCGGGCCGATTTGCTGGATTTCTCGGATTTGGATCTATACAAGGGTCCCTACGGCGGCATTAAGCCGTCGTATGGACCGCAAAGGAGATGCACGATATGCCCACGAAGAAGTCCTCCTCGCCCCGCACCATCGAGCAGCCGCCGGCGCAGCTCAAAGCCGAACGGATCCAGCTCGCCCTCGCCTCCCTGCCCGGCTGGGCGCTCGGTCCGCCCCGCCAGCGGGTCGAAGCCTTCTTCCGCCTGTCCGCGGTGGGCGAGACCGATCGCTTCGTGCCGTTCGTCCTCGCGACCTGCCGCGAGGAGGGGGCGGTCGTCGAGATGTCCGTACGGGAAAGCCTGGTGGTCGTCCGCCTCGGCGGAGCCGGCGGCGTGACGGCCGCCGACCTTCTGGCGGCGCAAGCGCTCAGCAGCTCGCGCTGGGCGCAATTGCCCGGAGCTCTCGCGGCGTGACCGCCGAAAGCGGATTTACGGAGCTGAAGTGCGCATCAACCTCCAGATAGCGGCTATCCGAGCCAGATAGCCGCTATCCAGAGCGGATAGCCGCTATCCAGGCCAGATAGCCGCTATCCAGAGCAGATAGCCGCTATCCAGGCCAGATAGCGGCTATCCAGAGCAGATAGCGGCTATCCAGGCCAGATAGCCGCTATCCAGGGCGGATAGCCGCTATCCAAGGCCGTAACGACAGCTGCACCCGGGGCGACCGTGATCGCGCCCGGAATCATCTCACCCAACGTGGAGGATTCAAACCATGAACGTGAGCTCGTACGCCGACAAAATCGACGCGTTCCAGACGACGGTTGACAACCTCGAACCGGATGTTGCGAGGTATCCGGGCATCTCCGATCTGTTCGCCGAGCTGAAAGCGATCCTCATCGAACTGCGGCCGGCACATGGCGCGGTGGAAGCGCAGCGAGGTAATCAGCGCGTGGCCGTCAAGGCCCGTCGGGATCTCGCGGTCCGTGGCGGTCAGATTCACCGCCGGCTCTCGGCGCTGGTCGCCGCCCATACCGGCTTCGCCAATCCGGTTCTCGTGACCTACGGGATCAGCCCGGAGAACAACGCGAACCGGAAAGGCCGTCGCTCGAAGAAGGAGCTGGAAGCCAAGAAGGCGGCGGAGGCTGCGGCGGCCGCTGCGGCCGCACCTGCTGCCGCCTAACCCTCCCTCCCCTGTCTCGGGCGGTCCGCGGTCGCGGGCCGCCCTTTTTTTTCTGCGGAAGACGTCGCTGGGCGAGAGCTACACCAAGATCAACTCGCGCTTCGGGCCCGGCGGATCAGACTTGTCCTATATCTCGGAACGGAACGGTCCACCGTCGATCTTGACTTCCCTCTTCGCGTCGTAGGTAATACCTGCATGAGCCAGCTCTTCATCTCCCACAGTTCGAAGAACGACGCGTTCGTGCGCGAGCTTCGGTGCACGCTCGCCGACCTTAGGCAGGAGGTATGGATCGATTCGCGAGAGTTGTGCGCCAGCGCCTTCCCACTGGTCGAGGCTCATGCCTACTGATCGCTTCGTCCCATGGATCTTGATTAGCCACTCCGCGCGAGCAGGGCGGGCGTGCATGCTGCGGGATGCAATTCATTTAGCTCTGACGCAACAGCAGCATAAGGATCTCCAACCGCGCTACCGAGTGTTGCTCGACGAAGCTGACCTGGAAGCAGGCGACGCATGGCGGCCCGTCAACGACGGATGGCTGTGGAGTTCGGATGGTGTCGTCCTTCTACTCAACCAAGCAGCCCTTCGGGACGAGTCCTACGTACTCCATGAATTTACTATACTGTGGTTGCGCTGGCGAGAAGCGCGAGACCATTTTCGATTCGTCATTGTTCGGTTTCCAGATGTGGAAGACGACCTCTTGCAACGAAAACTTGGCCCCCTGCAACTCCTGGAAGTTCAGCAAATCAAGCTCACAGAGGTATTCCGCGATAATGTCGAGCAGACTAAGACTGCTGACGTTAAATCTGAAATCGCGACTGTCGTCGCGAAAGTTATCAGCGCGATGCAAAACCTTCCCGTGACGCAATCAAGCACTTGGACCGAAACACAACTGATTAACACCCTAACTAATGAGACCGCCCAATCAATCCAGCTACGGCCTTTGTGCGCTCTTCTAGATTTGACCCAGGATATTCTGGCAAAAGGCAAAGAGGAAGCCTCTCGGTTGATCATTCGCAGACTGCTCAATCCGGAGAAACCGATTGGGGCAGAACGGTTCGAGGAATTGCGAGCCATAGTCGACTACCTCATCACACTATTCCGGTCCAGAGATCAAGTTCAGCTATTCATCCATCATCTGTTTCCACATTTATGGGTAAACGCTGAAGCCGCCATGCGACTCTGCCGGATCGCGTACCGTTCCGAAGGCCCCAGGACAGTCGTTTGGACGCGAAACTGGGTCCAAAGCGAAGAGATGTACCTCCGTCGAGCTTGGTGCACGCGTTTACGCCTAGTCCTTCCCGTCAGCGCCAAGTCAGGAGATGCGGAAGATTGGAATAACAAGGTTCATGAGGCCCTGTCGATGGGCTTTGGTTGTAACCCTGCGACGACTTCAGCCGATAAGCTTCGCAACCGGATTCGGAAGCTTCTAGATAGGCAGGGTGAACCTGTGTGGGTTGTTCTTTCCGCATCCCTTATTGGTAGCGATATCATGGAAAAACTCAGATCGAAATGGCCTGAAGTGTTGTTTTTTATTTTCGACTCGGAAGATGAGAGGGCCAAACCCGCGGACTGGGAGTGGTCGCAATTTGAACGAGTAACCCCCGCGCTTGATCTCTCTATCGAGGAAGACGCCGTCGCGGAATGGACCGATCTAATGAGACAACTAGACGAGGGTCGCAGTGGCAGTTCCACAGGGAGAGCGTCTAAATGATTTGGCACTCGGAATTTCTGCCTCAAGAGGTTCGACTGGTCAAGGGAAACGAAGAGTCACCGGCTGGAGTGGATATTCGTGATGGGTCGGTCTACGTCTGGACCGAGGATACGGTACTCACTGTTAATATCGCCATCCGCACCGGGAGACCCTTGCTGGTGTGCGGAGGTCCCGGAACTGGGAAGTCCAGTCTCGCCTCTTTCGTCGCGCGGACTATGCACTGGAATTACTTTGAACAAGTGATAACCTCGAAGAGTGAAGCCAAAGAACTGCTGTGGAATTTCGATTCCATCCGTCGCCTGCGTGATGCCTATCGCAAAGGCGACGTTTCAGACTTGAACTACGTAGAGCCGCGCGCACTCTGGTGGAGTTTCAACGCTGGTGAAGCCCAGCGTCAAGTCGAAAAGATTCAGGCCTCATTGCCAGCAGGCTCGGTCGGACCGATACCTCCGGGTGAACTGCGAGGCGTCGATCGGCCGTCGGTTTTGCTGTTGGATGAGTTGGACAAGGCCGACCCCGATCTGCCCAATGACCTTCTCGTAACGCTTGGATCGCAACAATTCCGAGTCACCGATACAGGCCAGCTGATAAAACGAAGGTCAACGCCGTTGGTAATGATTACTTCCAACGACGATCGGATACTGCCGCGTGCTTTTATTCGTCGCTGTATCATACTCACCCTAAGCCCGCCATCGCCGACGCAGCTTGTGGAGATCGCAAAAGCGCACTTCCCATCGGATGCCGAGAGGAATCAAACGCTCTTCTCTCGCGTTGCGGAGCGCATTCGAGAACTTCACAAGGATAGCGATCCTACGCAGGGTACCAGTGCCGCCGAATACCTCGATGCAGTGCGAGCGTGCCTCAAATATGAGGTTCGACCGCCCGGAGTTTCCGAAACCGCATCTCCGATCTGGCAGGCCATCGAATCGGCTGTTCTCATCAAGCGGCAACACGATGACTGATTTCAATTGCGCGGTATCGATAGGCGATCTCGTTCAGGCCTGTTGTGACCTGCGAGCTTTGGATGCGGTCTCGATCATGCAGGTCGCAGCAGCTCTCGGTATCGACGTCAAAGTAGACATCCAGGATGCCGTCGCGGACGGGGGCTCAACCCCCAAGCCTCAGGCCGTAACGTCGGCTTCAATAGAGCCGCCACATTCTGGGGCAGAAGCGTCCTCGCCAGCGCCATCGCTTCCACAGGAGCCAGCACCGCCTGCTCTACCCGATTTGCCTTTTTCGGCTCAACCCGAAGCAACAGCGCTCGCCTCAATTGAGCCGGTCGAGTTCGATATGGAAGCCCTTGAGCAACCTGAGAGACGCCGATTGGTTAGTCCAATCACGGCCTACGAAGGTATCGAAGAATTCCCCGGTAGTATTCGCTCTATGCCAATGCCGACACTCTTCGATCCTAACCTTCAATCGAAGCTCTTGCTAGAGGTGGTGGCTACGAGTCTGCCGAGTCGGCGATTGGATGTACGTGGATTGACCGACCTCTTGGCGCGAGGTCGTTGGCCCGTGAGGTTACCATTTTTGACAACCCGGCTAGCTTCCTTAGGATGCCAGTTTCTGGTCGATATCGGTGCAGGGATGGAACCGTTTGCGTTGGATCACATTTTGTTGCTGAAGGTCGTTCGCGACATCATAGGATCTGAACGGCTTGTGGCGCGCTTCTTTCGGGATTGCCCAATTTTCGGAGTCGAGGATCCGGAGACTCTCGATGTGGAGGAGTGGAACCCTCCAGCACGGAAATGCCCTATCATTGTGGTAACGGACCTGGGTCTCAGCGCACCACCCTTCTTGTCAGGCAGTACTCTCGACGATTGGATCGCTTTCGCGGATAGAGTAGTGGGTAATCGATCGCCGCTGACTTTCCTCGTTCCTTGTCCGCGTAGCAGGATCCCTAAGCCACTCTGTCGGCGTGCCACGACAATCACGTGGGACCGGCCAACAACCATAGCCGACGTGCGCCGGTTCCGGGCTCGTGGCACGCCCGG
>Ga0068860_100001165_pt1 | contig 28787 bp, 25 predicted proteins | sample KBSSwiS32_FD_66597 | JGI IMG/M metagenome (GOLD analysis project Ga0068860, IMG submission 66597) | Switchgrass rhizosphere microbial communities from Kellogg Biological Station, Michigan, USA - KBS Switchgrass S3-2 | ecosystem: Host-associated > Plants > Roots > Rhizosphere > Soil ... | reverse complement strand
CGCGAACCCGTCGGTGCGCAGCGCCTCGACCGTGATCAGCGCCACGTGTCGGTGCCGGTGCACCGGCACCGACACGTGGCGCTGATCACGGTCGAGGCGCTGCGCACCGACGGGTTCGCGATCGGCGGCGTCAACACGATCCCACGGCGGGGCTGCCCCGACGCGGGTGGCGGCTACGAGGCGATCTGGGCGGTGCGGGCCGGTGCCTGGAAACAGGTGATCGGCACCCAGGAGGTCGTCTCCTGCCGCAAACTGGAGCGCTACGACATCCCCAGCGAGATCGGAGTCCACGAGTGCTACCAGGCCGGCGAGCTCGTGCCGTACAACCACCCGTGAGCATCCGACTCGCTCTCGCCTGCGCGCTGGTCCTCACCGGCGGCGCCGCCACGCCGGCGTCCGCCACCCGACCCGAGCTGGCCAAGCCGATCGCCGGCACGCACTGCTCGGAGTTCCCGGCCGACAACTGGTGGCACGCCGACGTCTCGCAGCTGCCCGTGCACGCCAAGTCCTCGGCCTGGCTCTCGCACATGGACACCGACATCGACCTGCACCCCGACTTCGGCCCATCGTTCGGCGACGGGCCCAACTACGGCATCCCGATCACCGTCGTGGGCAAGAAGCATCACAAGGTGAAGGTGTCCTTCGACTACTCCTCCGAGAGCGACCACGTGAGGTATCCGCTCGGCCGCGACACCAAGATCGAGGGTGGCCGCAGCTCGGACGGCGACCGGCACGCGATCATCGTCGACAAGGACAAGTGCAAGCTCTACGAGCTCTACGCGACCACCAAGAACGGCCACCGGTGGCACGCCGGCTCGGGTGCGGTCTGGTCGCTCAGGAGCAACCGGCTCCGGCCCGACGGCTGGACCTCAGCGGACGCCGCCGGCCTGCCGATCCTGCCCGGGCTGCTGCGCTGGAACGAGGTCAAGAAGAACCGGATCGACCACGCCATCCGGTTCACGGTCCCGACCACCTCGCAGTCGCACCTGTGGCCCGCCCGCCACGACGCCGGCTCGGTGTCGTCCTCCGACTATCCGCCCATGGGCGCGCGGTTCCGGCTCTCCGCTTCCTACGACGCCTCGCAACTCTCGCCGTACGCCCAGAACGTCGTCGCGGCGATGAAGAAGTACGGCCTGGTGCTCGCCGACAACGGCTCGGCGTGGTACTTCCAGGGCGAGCAGAACGCCGCCTGGCCCGACCAGCTGGTCGAGGAGCTCAAGTCGATCCCGGCCTCGGCGTTCGTCGCCGTGGACACCTCGTCGCTGATGGTCTCGCCCGACTCCGCCCAGGTGCGCTGAGGCTCGCCCTTGACAGCCTCCGCGGGAGGTCTAACGTCGGAGGCGGAGCGGCTCGGCACTCCCGAGACCGAGGGGGAAACCATGCTGAACGACGCCAAGGTGACAGCCAACATCCCAGCCAGCGACCTGCAGCGGGCACAGAAGTTCTACACCGACGTGCTGGGGCTCACCCCGGCGCAGGAGGGCCCGGGCGGGCTCGTCTACACGACCGCAGGCGGCACGACGTTCTTCGTCTACGAGACCGAGTACGCCGGCAAGGCCGGCCACACGATCGCCCAGTTCCACGTCGCCGACGTCGAGCAGGAGGTCGAGCGGCTGCACGACAGCGGCTTGCAGTTCGAGCACTACGACCTGCCCGGCATCAGCTGGGACGGCGACATCGCCACGATCCCCGAGATGGGCAGGGCGGCCTGGTTCAAGGACACCGAGGGCAACATCCTCTGCCTCGACGACGCGCTCGTCTCCTGACCGCGACCCGATTCCGGGCTGGACGCCCGGGTCGGGTAGCCTGCTCGCTGGTCTCCTTCGGGGGCCGTGCGGGCTGTGGCGCAGTTTGGTAGCGCACTTGACTGGGGGTCAAGGGGTCGCAGGTTCAAATCCTGTCAGCCCGACCGAAGCATCAGCAGGTCAGCGGCCGTCACCGCACCTCGCGGTGGCGGGCGCGGCCCGCGTCGCGGGATCACGCCGAGGCGTCGCGGAGCTGGTCCCAGGTCCGTGCGCCTTGGCTGTGCAGCCAGCGGACGACGTCATGGGCCCCGGCACGGGCGGCGGTGTCGAGCGGGGAGGCGTTCTCCCAGCCGGGGAGCCAGTCGAGCTGCGCGCCGCGCTCGAGGAGTGTCTTCGCCGTGTCGAGCTGCCCGCCGTGGCAGGCCGACCAGAAGGCGTGGTTGAGCTCGTCATCCGACCTGGGCTCGGGTCCGTCGAAGGCGGCTAGGAGCTCCTCGGTCATGCCGAGCGCGGCGAGGTCGACGAGACCGACGCGGGCCCCTCGGTCGACGAGAGTGCGCGCTGCGGTCCACTGGGCGAACGCGGTGGCGTCGCTGAGCGGTGTACCCCCGGCGATCACCCCGCCGTCGGCGTCGATGTCGGCGCCGGCATCGAGCAGAGCAACGACTGCCTCCACGTCGTCAGAGCTCGCGGCCCAGTGCAGCGCGGTCTCTTCGTGCGGGCCGCGGAAGCGGGCATTGACATCGGCACCGGCCTCGACGAGTGCGCCGATCGTCTCGGCGATGTGAGGGAAGTGGCCCGGCCAGTCGGTGGCGACGTGCAGCAGAGTCCGCGACATGCCGTCGGGGTCGTCGTCCCCGAGCCGCACCGTGGCCAGACCGGGATGCTCGGCCAGGAGCCGGCGGAGCTCATCGACCTGGCCGGCGTGGATGGCTGCGCTGATGGCTCTGGCCACCGGATCGAGCGTGCTGATGGTGGTCATGCCGCACCTCCAGCCGAACGCTAGCGGTTCTCGGGTGTGGAACTCAGCAGTGGTGCCAACGGGCGTGCATCGGCGTACGAATGCACTTGGCGCGTCGGGGCACCGTGAGGGCATGACAGCGACCCACCGCGCGACGAGGGAAGCCCCAGCCCGGCCGGCCGCCAAGGAGGAGGTCGACTCGCCCACCGACCTGTCCAAGGCGTCCTGGTGGTACGTCGCGCGCAAGACCGCGCGGGAGTTCTCCGACGACCAGTGCACCGACCTCGCTGCTGCCCTGACCTACTACAGCGTGCTTGCGCTCTTCCCCGCAGCGATTGCCCTGACCTCGCTGCTCGGGCTGGTCGGGCAGGGCACCGAGGCCGTCGACCAGGTGCTCGGCGTGCTCAGGGACCTCGGCGCGAAGGGGGTGGTCGACAGCATCGGGCCGACCCTGAAGGAGCTGAGCGGCTCCCGGTCGGCGGGTCCGGCCCTGGTCCTCGGGCTGCTGGGCGCCCTGTGGTCGGCCAGCGGCTACGTGGGGGCGTTCGGCCGCGCGATGAACCGGGTCTACGAGGTGGGTGAAGGTCGCCCCGTCTGGAAGCTGCGGCCCGCCATGCTGCTGCTCACCACGGTGCTGGTGGTGCTCGTCGCGATCGCCCTGCTCGGGCTGGCGCTGACCGGGCCGGTCGCCGACTCGGTGGGCAGGGCCCTGGGAGTCGGCTCGACCGCGGTCGTGGTCTTCGACATCGTCAAGTGGCCCGTCATCCTGGCTGTGGTCGTGCTCGTCGTCGCGCTGCTCTACTACGCGACGCCCAACGTGCGGCAGCCGCGGTTCCGGTGGGTCAGCCCGGGCGCGCTCCTCGCGATCCTGACCTGGGCGCTGGCCACGGTCGGGTTCGGGTTCTACGTCTCGAACCTCTCCTCCTACGACAAGACCTACGGCGCGCTCGCTGGCGTGATCGTCTTCCTGCTCTGGCTGTGGCTGACCAACCTCGCCCTGCTCTTCGGTGCCGAGCTCGACGCCGAGCTCGAGCGCGGTCGGGAGCTCCAGTCGGGGCTCGCGGCCGAGGAGACCATCCAGCTGCCGCCCCGTGACACCCGCGGCATCGAGAAGGCCGCCCGCAAGCAGCGCGACGACCTACGACGCGGACGCGCGCTCCGCCTCCGCGCACGCTCCTGAGGCACGCCAAGCCGGGCGGACCCGGGCCTCGGCAGCCACGGTCACTCGTAGCGGACCGCTCCGCACTCGACGCACTCGAAGCGCCGGAAGGTGTGCCCGTCCTCGAACTCCTCCAGGCGCAGCTCCCACCGGTGCTCGACGTCGGTCGGGACGGGTGTGGCGAGTGCGGTCATCGGGCCCTCCGCCGGAGTCGGGGTGTCGTGGATCGGGCCGGCCGCGCCGGTCGTGTGGTCCAGGGGAGTGAGCCGCCCCCTGCCTGCCCATGTCCAGCAGTACCCCGGATCTTTCGGCCCAACCCAAGAATCTGGGCGGCCTCCCCGACGGGGCCGGCCGAGAGCAGTAGGTTCACGGCTCGTGAAGATCGTCTTGAAGATGGTCGCGATCCTCGTCCTCGGCCTGGTGACGGTCAGCGCCATCACCGTCGGCGTCGCGTCCTGGGACGATTCGCCGGCCTGGTTCGCGCTGCTGATCTTCGCCGGCCCCTTCATCGGCACCTTCCTCGGCGGCTGGCTGGTCAGCCGGCACTCGACGAGCGGCGCCAAGGTCGGCTGGATCCTCGGTGGCGGGATCGGCTTCGGCGTCCTGGTCTGGCTCATCCTCATCGTGCTGCTCGCGATCCTGGCTATCAGCGCGTGCCACGGCTACGAGGTGTGCTGACCGGTGCGGGCGGCCGCATCCTGAGAACGACGCAAGAAACCGGTCGAGGGCGCCGCGGCCGGGAACAAGACCAGGGGGGCGTTCGTTGGCGCGTGCGTGACCGTCCCCAACTCCCTTGAACTGCTCACCCACCGACTCGAGCAGCTGCGCGCCGAGCGCGCGGCGGCGATGACCGACAGCCTGCGCGACATGAGCGGCGACCTGGCCGACCGCGCGACCAACGTCGAGGCCTCGATCCGGCTCCAGCTCCTCGACGAGAGGATCGCGCTGCTCGAGCTCGAGATCGACGCGAGCCGCCGCCAGCGACACTCCGAGGGCGTGGTGTCGGTGGGCGACGCGGTCCGGGTCGACCTGGGCGACGGTCCCGAGGAGTACGTCGTGGGCTCGGTCGAGCAGGCGGTCGCCGGCGTACCGACCATCACCCCGGGCAGCCCGCTGGGCCAGGCGATCCTGGGCGCGGCGGTCGGCTCGACGGTTACCTACGAGCCCCGCCGAGGCGTGCGTCTCGAGGCCCGGATCCTCGCGGCCGCCCCGGACCTCGCCCCCTCTGTCTGATCCGCTCTGTACCCGATCAGCAGCCCCCGCGGAGGTGGTGGCGCCCGAGCGGTAGCCTCACCGCCGGCGGAAGGAGCCGGAGATGGATGACTACCAGTCCTACGACGCGGTGGGGCTGGCCGGGCTCGTGCGCGACAAGCAGGCGACGCCCGAGGAGCTGCTCGAGGCCGCCCGGCGCCGGGCCGCGGAGGTCAACGACCGGATCAACGCGGTCGTGGTCGACGTCGACCCGCCCCGGTCGTCGGGCACAGGCGGGCCGTTCGCCGGCGTCCCGTTCCTGCTGAAAGACCTGGGCCAGGACCTCGAGGGCTATCCGACCAGCGGAGGCTCCCGATCACTTGCCACCACGCCCGTGACGGAGAACGCCGCCGTCGTGCAGCGCTGGCTCGACGCCGGGCTGGTGGTCTTCGGCAAGACCAACACCCCCGAGTTCGGCGCCAAGGGGGTCACCGAGCCGCATCTGTTCGGCCCGGCGCGCAACCCCTGGAACACCGACCACACCCCGGGCGGCTCGTCAGGCGGCGCGGCCGCGGCGGTGGCCGCCGGCATCGTGCCCTGCGCGGGCGCCAGCGACGGCGGCGGCTCGATCCGGATCCCCGCCTCGGCCTGCGGGCTGTTCGGGCTCAAGCCGTCGCGGGGGCTGGTGCCGTCGGGTCCGCTGCTCCAGGAGGGGCTGGGCGGCACGGCCACCAACGGCGTCATCTCGCGGTCGGTGCGCGACACCGCAGCGATGCTGGACGTGCTCGTCGGAGCCACGCCGGACGGGCCCTACCTCCCCGAACGCCCCGCGACGCCGTACGCCGACGAGGTCGGCCAGGACCCAGGTCGGCTGCGCATCGGGCTGTGCACGGCCAGCTCGATCAACCCCAGCCCGCACGCCGAGGCCGTCGCGGCCGCGACCGCGGCGGGAGCGCTGCTCGAGTCGCTCGGCCACCACGTCGAGCAGCTCGACCGGGCGCCGTTCGACGACGAGGCGCTCGCCAAGGACTTCCTCACCACGTGGTTCGTCTACGCGGCCGACTCGGTCGCCCAGGCGAAGGCGTTCAGCGGCTCCGGTGACAGCGGCTTCGAGCCCGACACGCTGGTCATGGCGGCGCTGGGGCGGGCCACCAACCCGGTGCGGCTGGTGCGGGCGATCGAGAACCGCCAGACCCACGTGCGGCGGCTGGCGGCGTTCCACCAGGACTACGACCTGCTGCTCACCCCGGGCACGGCGACACCGCCGCCGCAGATCGGGGCCCTCGACCTCGCGCCGGGGCTGCAGCGCGCCCAGCAGGCGTTGGTCAAGGTGCGCGGCGCCGGCCTGCTCCGCTTCACCCCGGTGGTCGAGCAGCTGATCAGCGAGAACCTCGGCTGGGTGCCCTACACGCAGCTGGCCAACCTCACGGGCCGGCCCGCGATGAGCGTGCCGCTGCACTGGACCGCCGCGGGGCTGCCGATCGGCGCGCAGCTGGTCGGCCGGCTCGGCGCCGAGGGACAGCTGCTCCGGCTGGCCGCGCAGCTCGAGCAGGCCCACCCCTGGGCGGACCGGCGGCCGGTGCTGTAGGTGCGTTCGTGCGGGGCAGTTTCACCGGGTACCCGGTGAAACTGCCCGCCGCTGACGCGCGTGGATCGAGACCCGTGTGACCCCGTAACTCGGCCTTGGCGGGGCAGTTGGGATTCCGAGGGGCCGGTCTCGGCCTGCCCGAGGACCACGCATCACGGGGTGAGGCATGTCGAACGTCGACGAACCGGCAAGGCCCGTGGACGAGGTCGGCGGCGTCGGCCGGCGGACGTTCGTCGGCTACGTGCTGGCCGGCACCACCCTGGTCGCGGCTGCCGACTTCGCGCTGGGCGGTCCGGCGCGGGCGGCGAGCGGGCTGAGCGGGCCGCAGGTCGCCGAGTTCTACGACCTCAACGACTTCGTCGACCAGGCGTGCCTGCCGACCGCCAACCTGGTCACCATCACTGTCCACAAGGACGGCACGGCGTCGTTCGCGCTCCCGCGCTCGGAGAACGGGCAGGGGATCACCACCTCGACGGCGATGATCATCGCCGAGGAGCTCGAGCTCCCGGTCAGCAAGGTGAAGGTCACGCTCGCCGACGCTCGCCCCGAGCTGGTGTTCAACCAGCTCACCGGCGGCTCCACCACCACGACCTCGACCTACACCCCGATCCGGGTGGCGGCCGCCGTCGCCAAGGGCGCGCTGCTCGAAGCGGCGGCGATCATGCTGGGCGCACCGGTCGGCGACCTGGTGGCCAAGGGCGGCGTGGTCCAGGCGCCCGGCGGGCGGCGTGCGACGTACGGCGAGCTGGCGCATGCTGCCGCTGCGAGGCAGACCCGGCAGGTCGGCGTGCGGCTCAAGGACCCGAGCGCCTTCCGGGTGATCGGCGTCGGGCAGAACCGGGTCGACGCGGAGGACGCCGTCACCGGACGCAAGACGTTCACCACCGACCTCCACGTGAAGGACGCGCTGCCGACCATGGTCTGCCGGGCGCCCACGCTCAACGGGAGGCCCAAGCGGCTGCTCAACCGGGCCCAGGTCGCCGCGATGCCCGGCGTGCGAGACATCGCGGTCGTCGACACCGGGGTCGCCGTACGCGCGGAGACCTTCGGTCAGTGCATCGACGCGGTCCGCGCCATGCGGGTCGACTGGGCCGACGGACCGGTCGCCGGCCTGTCGGACAGCGACATCGAGGCCGAGCTGAAGCAGGCCGAGCTGCCGATCGCCGCCCTCCCCGACACCCCGCTGGCGCAGTCGGTCGACCTCTCCTTCACCTTCCACTTCCGGGGCAACTCGGCCCTGGACACCAACGCCGCGATCGCGGACGTCCGTCCGGGCCGCGCCGAGGTCTGGTCGGCGCTGAAGACCCCGATCGCTGCCCAGACGGCCATCGCGCAGGTCTGCGGGCTGCCGCAGGACAAGGTCACCGTGCACGTGGTCCAGGGCGGCGGCTCGTTCGGCCGCCGGCTCTTCTTCGACGCGGCGCTCGAGGCGGCCACGATCAGCAAGGCGATGGGCAAGCCGGTCAAGCTGATGTGGCACCGCGCCGACGACGCCCGAGTCGGGCGGACCCACCCGATGGCCACCAGCCGGGTGCGGGCGACCTACGCCGGCAACCAGCTGATCGCCTTCCAGATGAGCCACACCAGCGTCGAGACCGACTACCGGCACGGCCTCGGCGAGATGCTCAGCGCGGCCGCGGCGGACCTCCCGGCGGGGCTCGGCAACCTCGGGTTCGCCGAGAGCATCTTCGCGCTGACCACCGTGCTGCCCTACGACTTCGCGACCAAGAGCCAGCAGCTCAAGGAGGTCGACACCCGGTTCAACACCGGCAGCATGCGCAACATCTACTCACCCGATGTGCGGACCGCGGGCGAGCTGGTCATCGACCAGCTCGCGGCCCGGCTGGGCTCGGACCCCTACCAGTTCCGCAAGCAGCACCTGAGCAGCGACCGGGTGCGAGCGGTGCTCGACAAGGTCGCCGAGGTCGGGCAGTGGGGCAAGGCGATGCCGCCCGGCACCGCCCAGGGGATCGCGATCCACGAGGAGTACAAGGGCGCCACCGCCTGCCTGGTCGAGATCGACTGCCGCGCGGCCACCGTCAGCCGCAAGGTGCGCGACGGGGTCACCGGGCCGCGGGTCACCAGGGTCACCTTCGCCGTGGACGCCGGACTGCCGATCAACCCGCGCGGCCTGGAGGCCCAGATGCAGGGCGGCATCAACGACGGGATCGCCCAGGCGCTGACCTCCTCGCTGCACCTCCAGGACGGCCACTTCCTGGAGGCGAGCTGGGACAACTACTTCTACACGCGGCAGTGGAACACCCCGCCGCAGGTGCAGGTCATCGTGATGCCACCGACCACCGGAGTCCCCGGAGGAGCCGGCGAGGCGGGTGTCGCAGCCTCGATGGCGGCGGTCGCGTGCGCGTACGCGCGGGCGACCGGCCACGTGCCGGCGTACTTCCCGATCAACCACAAGGACCCGCTCGCCTTCAAGGTGAAGCCCTTCGTCCCACCCATCCCGCCCTCGCCGGTCAACGGCCTGAAGAAGACCTACTGAGGAAGAAGGAGAACCCGCGATGCCACAGCAGACCTTCATCCTCAACGGCAAGCCGGTGACCGTCGACGTCCACGACGACGTCCGCGTGCTCTGGGTCCTGCGCGACCTGCTCGGGGTCACCGGCCCGAAGTACGGCTGTGGGATCAACGTGTGCAAGGCCTGCACCTCCCACATCAACGGCCGGGCGTTCAACCCGTGCTCGGTTCGCGTGGGCGACCTCCAGGAGACCGACCGGCTCACCACGATCGAGGGGCTGCCCGGCGAGTGGCCAGGGCGCGGGCTGCACCCCATGCAGCAGGCCTGGCTCGACCACGACGTGGCCCAGTGCGGCTACTGCCAGCCCGGGCAGATCATGGCTGCGGTGGCCTTGGTCAACAAGGTCCGGCGCGAGAAGCGCAGGATCCGCGAGCAGGACCTCGACTCGATCCGCAACATCTGTCGCTGCGGCAGCTACGCGCGCATCCGCGAGGCGATCGAGCAGGGCGCCCGGCACATGTAGTCGTCGAGACCACGCAACCCGCGTAAATGTTTCAAGTTATTGACGTCCGATAAATCGTTGACACACAATTCGTTCGTGCCGTACCTCGAGCTCGGTGACGTGCGACTGCACCACGACGTTGCCGGTGCCGGACCTCCGCTGGTGCTCGTGCACGGGTCGGCAGTCGATGCCACGACGTGGGACGCTATCGTTCCTGAGCTCGCGCGGGACCACCGGGTGGTGACCTACGACCGCCGCGGGTACGGCCGGTCCGAGCACCGCCCCGTGCGCGACCACCGCATCCATGCCGCGGACCTGGTGTCGGTCCTCGAGCAGGTCGCCGGCTCTCCGGCCACCGTGGTCGGCTGGAGCTCCGGTGGCAACGTCGCGCTGGCGGTCGCCTGCGAGCGACCAGACCTCGTGGCCGACCTCGTCGTGGTCGAAGCGCCGTTCCACGGGATGCGCCATATGAACGCGGCCGTGCTCCGCACGATGGTGCGGCTGAAGACCAAGCAGCTGCGCAGACGCCCGGTCGAGGCGCTCGAGGAGTTCCTCCGCTTCGGCTCGGCGCTCAGGTCCGGCGGCAACACCTACGACGCCCTTCCCGAGTCCGAGCGGGCGGCGCTGCTTCGCTACCACCGGGCGGTGCTCGCCGAGTGGGACCCGCACCCCTATGGCGTGATGCATGAGCACCTCGCCACCTCGCGAGTCGCTCGCACGGCCGTGCCGGTGACCTGGCTGCTCGGAGGCGAGGGCGACCCCTGGATGGCCAGGCTGCACGGCAGGGTGGCGCGGCGGATGCCGGCCCTGCGGACCGTGGTCGTCCCGGGCGCGGGCCACCTGATGCACCTGGACCAGCCAGATGCGTTCATCGCCGCCGTGCGCACGGCGAGCCGGGAGGCGCGACAGTCCTGACCGGCGTCGAAGTTGCAACATAATCTGGCGGGACAGCAGCAATCTGTTGCATTTCAGCGCAAACGTTCCTAGGCTGACGACATGAGCGTGACCCCGCTGAGCCGTGTCGCCGTCGTGGGCGCTGGTCCGGGCGGGTTGTTCCTGGCGACGTTGCTGCGTCGCCGGCTGCCCGGGGTCGCCGTGACGGTGTTCGAGCGGAACCTCCGCTCGGACGCCTTCGGGTTCGGGGTGGTCTTCTCGGACACCACGCTTCGTGCGATCGACGACGTCGACCCGGTGTTGCGCAACGCGTTGCGCGACCATGGCCGCCACTGGGACCGCATCGATGTCTGGAGCAGCGGGGAGCGGCACAGCTTCGGCGGCAACGGAATGGCCGCCGTCCATCGCAAGGTGCTGCTCCACCTCCTTCAGGAGAACGCCGAGGAGGCGGGGGTGGAGCTGCGCTTCGGGAGCGTCGCTCCGGAGTTGGCCGAGCTCGAGGCCGCGTTCGACCTGGTGGTCGGTGCCGACGGGACCAACTCGACGATCCGCCAGCAGCTGGAGGCTCGCGGTGACCTCGGACACGAGGTGGAGAGCGCGAGCGCGAAGTTCATCTGGTTCGGGACCGAGCACCTCTTCGAAGGGCTGACGTTCCTGCATCGGGTCTCCGACCACGGGAACTTCGCGGTGCACGGCTACCCGATCAGTCGTGACCTGAGCACCTTCATCGTGGAGACCGACGAGCAGACCTGGCGGCGCGCGGGTATGGACCGCTTCGACGTCGCCCAGCCACCCGGACCGTCGGACGAGGCGACCCAGGCCTACCTCGAGAAGCTGTTCGCCGACGACATCGGCGCGGCCGCCCTGGTGGCCAACAACTCGCGCTGGGGCAACTTCCGCACCCGCAGGACGGCACGCTGGTTCGGCCACCGGACCGTCCTGCTCGGAGACGCCGTGCACACGGCGCACTTCTCCGTCGGCTCGGGCACCAAGATGGCGATGGAGGACGCCGTCTCGCTGGCCAGGGAGCTGACCGCTGTGGTCGGTGGCGAGCTCGACCTCGAGCAGGGGCTCGGGCAGTACCAGCAGGCGCGGGCGCGGTCGGTCGGGAAGATCCAGGCTGCAGCGCGTCCGAGCCTGTCCTGGTGGGAGCACTTCGGCTTCTACCAGCAGCACCTGGATCCGCTGACCTTCTCCTTCCACTTCTTCGCGCGCAGCATCGGCATCGAGAAGATCGCCCAGCGCGATCCGGCTCTGGTGGCGGCAGTCCGGGGAGCCTGGCTGGACGCGCACGGGGCGCCGGCGCTGCGCTCCGCCATCGACGTCCCTGCGGGCGGCGAGACCGTGCGGCTCGGACGAGACCTCGAGCTCCTCCAGCAGAACGGGCCCGGCGAGGTGATCCTCCGCGACCGAGCCGGCGTCACCGTCACGGCGCCGGTGGTCGTGGCTCCGGTCGACGAGGCCGGGCTCGGCGCGGCGGAGCAGCGGCTGCCTGCCGGTGGCCCGGTCCTGATCCCCGGAGAGCAGCCACTGACCCGTGCGCTCCTGGCTGAGCAGGCGCGGCTGCGCCACGGCCTCGTGGCGGTGGTCTCGGGCCCGGACCTCGACGACGAGGTCGCGGAGACCCTGATCCTCACAGGGCGAGCGGACGCGGTGGCGAGATGATGCCGCTCGTCACAAGTCCCGGCGACAGCCCGGCGACCGCGCCGAGCGATCCTCCCCCGACAGCCGTGGAACACGACCTCCGGCCGCTCTTCAGTCCACGCGGCGTCGCCGTCATCGGTGCGTCGTCGGACCCCACCAAGCTCGGTGGAGCGATGGCTGCCAGCCTGGCCTCATTTCCGGGTCCGGTCGCTCTCGTCAACCCCCGCGGTGGCCAGGGCATGCACGCCACCATCGGCGAGGCGGTCCGGCAGGCAGCAGCTCCGATCGACCTGGCCATCGTCTGCGTGCCGGCGCGGGCCTGCGCCGAGGTGATCCGTGAGTGTGCCGCCGCGGGCGTGCGGGCAGCCCTGGTGTGCGCGGGCGGTTTCGCGGAGGCGGGCGGCGACGGGCCGGGCCACCAGGAGCGGCTGGTCGCGGCGGCACGTGAGACCGGCGTGCGGCTGCTCGGACCCAACACGTCCGGCTTCTTCGTGCCCTCGGCCGGGTTGGCCGCGAGCTTCGTCCCCGGGGCGGGGACGTTCCAGCCGGGCAGTGTCGCCGTGGTCGCGGCGAGCGGCGGGCTCAACCACGCGCTGGCATTCGCGTTGCAGCGAGAGGGGACCGGACTGACCCTCGGAGTCGGGATCGGGGCGGGACTCGACGTGGCCGCACCCGAGGTGGTCCGGTTCCTCGGTGAGGATCCCGCGACCACGGCGGTGGCCCTCCATCTTGAGTCGGTCTTGGACGGACCAGCGCTCCTCGACGCCGTCCGCACCACGAGCCGGCGCAAGCCAGTGGTCGCCCTCGTCGTCGGCGAGCACGACGTGAGCGACTTCGCCAGGTCCCACACAGGGGCTCTGGCGACCTCGTGGCGCACGACCACGGCGCTGCTGAGGCAGGCGGGCGCGGTGGTGGTGGACAACGAACGCGCAATGGTCTCGGCCGCGGGCGTGCTGGCGCTCGCCCGCGCCACGGCACACCGGGCGCCGGGAGCGGCCCTCGTCACGGCCCAGGCGGGTCCGGGGCTCCTCGTCGCCGACGCCCTCCACGGCGCCGGAGTCCGGGTCCCGCCGCTGGCGACCCGGACCCGCGAGCGGCTGGGGGAGCTGCTGCCACCCCTCACCTACCAGGCCAATCCCGTGGACACGGGGCGACCCGGCCCGCAGCTTTCCGAGGTCCTGTCGGCCGTCGCTGAGGACGAGAGTGTCGACGTGCTCTCGGTCTACGCGCTGACCGAGCCGGTCGTGGACCTCGTGGAGACGGTCCTCCTTGCGAACCTGCACGGCCGGGTCGCGGTCGTCGGGATCGATGGCCCGGAGGACGACGTAGTCGCAGCGCGGGAGGCGGCCCGCAAGGCGTCCATCCCACTCGTCGTGGGGCCGACCGCCCTGGCCTGCGCCGTCGACGCCCTGGTTCAGGACGCCCGGCACCAGCACGACCTCGCCGTCGAGGTGTCCGAGGCGCCCCCACGAGGGAACGAGCGGGTTCCCGTCCTGGACGGCCCGCTCACGGAGGCGGCTGCGAAGGACGTGCTGGGCACGCTGGGCATCGTCACGATGCCGCGCCGGGTCTGCGGCTCGCGTGAGGAGGCCCTGGAGGCGCTCGCCGAGCTGGGCGAGCCGGTGGCCGTGAAGGTCTCGGCGACCGACATCGTGCACAAGAGCGACGCCGGCGGCGTACGCCTGTGGGTGCGTGACGAGACCGGCATGGCCGAGGCGTACGCCGCCATGGCCGCCCTCGGCGGCGGTGAGGTGCTCGTCGAGCGGATGGCGGACGGTGGGGTCGACCTGATCGTCGGCGCCCTCCGCGACCCGGTCTTCGGGCCAGTCGTGATGGTCGGCGTCGGGGGAGTGGCGACGGAGATCTACGCCGACGTCGCGATCGCGGCGGTACCGGCCTCCGCGGAGCGCCTCGCCCGGCTCACCGAGCAGCTGCGCGGGCGCCGGCTGGTCGACGGCTTCCGTGGGGCTCGGGCCGTCCCGGCCGGCGAGCTCGGCTCGCTGCTGGCAACCCTCGGACGATTCCTGCTGGACCACCCCGAGGTCCAGGAGGTCGAGATCAACCCACTGCGGGCGACCGACGATGCCCTGGTGGCCCTCGACGCGGTGGTCCTCATCTCGTCGCGGGGCGAGCCGGACGACGAGCCCGAGACACATCCGGAGAAGGAGGGGGCGCCATGAGCAGGCCGACACGTGAGGGCAGCGTGCCCTGGCCTCCGGACGTGGCCGCGACGTACCGGATGTCCGGCTACTGGGAGGACCGGACCCTGGGATCCCTCGTGTGGGAGGTCGCCGACCGGCAGCCCGACGTCGTGGCGTTGGTGGACGGCGACGTGCGGATGACCTACCAGGAGCTGACCAGACGTGCGGACGCCGCGGCCGGTCGCCTGCGTGGTGTCGGCCTGCGCTCCGACGACCGGGTCGTCGTCCAGCTCCCCAACGGCTGGCACTTCGTGGTCCTCACCCTGGCCTGCTTCCGCGCCGGGGTGATCCCGGTAATGGCGTTGCCCGCGCACCGCCGGCACGAGCTCCAGCACCTGGCGTCGGTCTCCGAGAGCCGGGCCATCGTCGTGCCCGACGTGTTGCGCGACTTCGACCACCAGGCGCTCGCCCACCGGCTCGTCGACGAGCTGCCGGACCTGGAGCTGGTGCTGACGCTGGGGACGCCTGCGGGCGCTGCGCACAGCCTCGACGAGCTGTTGGGGTTCCCCGACGACCCCGCGTCGGCCCGGCACCGGGCGGATGCGTGGGACCCCGACCCGGACAGCCTCGCCTGCTTCTTGATCTCGGGCGGTACGACCGGGCTGCCCAAGCTGATCACCCGCACCCACAACGACTACGTCTGCAACATCAGAGCCACGTCCAGTGCTGCGGGGCTCGATGGCGACGACGTCTACCTCGGCACCCTGCCGGCCAGCCACAACTTCCCCCTGGCCTGCCCCGGGCTCCTCGGGACGCTGCTGGTCGGCGGGCGGGTGGTGATGCTGCCCAGCCCGGAGCCCGTGCGCGCGTTCGCCACCGTCGCGGCGGAGGGCGTGACCATCTCCGCTGCGGTGCCCGCGGTGGCCCAGCGCTGGATCGAGCACCAGGAGAGCGTGGGCGGGGACGACCTCGCGACCCTGCGGGTGCTCCAGGTCGGCGGCTCACGGCTGCCCGACGAGTTCGCCCGGCGGGTCGCCCCCGTCCTCGGCTGCACCCTCCAGCAGGTCTTCGGCATGGCCGAAGGACTGATCAACACGACGCGGCTCGACGACCCGGACCAGGTCATCTGCACGACCCAGGGGCGCCCCGTGCACCAGGCCGACGAGGTCCGGGTCCTCGACCCGATGGGCAACGACGTGCCCGACGGCGAACCGGGCTCGCTCTTCACTCGGGGGCCGTACACGCCCAGGGGCTACTACAACGCCCCCGAGCACAACGCACGTTCGTTCCTCGCCGGTGGCTGGTACGGCAGTGGCGACGTCGTCGTTCGTGGCCCGGGCGGGAACCTCGTCGTGCACGGCCGGGACAAGGACATGATCAACCGGGGCGGCGAGAAGATCAGCGCGGAGGAGATCGAGAGCCTCGTCTACGGCATGCCGGGCGTCGAGCTGGTCGCGGCGGTCGCGATGCCCGACCCCGCGCTGGGGGAGCGGCTCTGCGTCTACGTCGTGCCGAAGCCCGGCAGCGAGCCGACCCTCGACGCGGTCCGTGCGCACCTGCACGACGCCGACGTGGCGGCGTTCAAGCTGCCGGACCGCCTGGAGCTGGTGGCCGAGCTGCCCATGACGAAGGTCGGGAAGATCGACAAGTCGGCGCTGCGCGAGGACATCGCGGGTCGCCTGACGACGGCCGCCGCCTCGCGCGGCTGACGAACGAGAGCACCCAATGTCCTGTCAGCGAGATCCGCAGCTTCTGATTCCGCGGCCCAGGCACGCACCTGGCGGCGCTTGCCGACGCTGCGAAGACGCCCGGTCTGCGTGCGCGCCGGCGCCTTGCCATGCACGCACCTGGACCACGGACTTATCGCACGGATCTCGCTGACAGGACATTAGGAGTCGACATGACCACCACCAACCCCGACATCGTGGCCGGGGCACCGGCCGCGCCCGAGCCGACGCCCGAGGAGGAGCGGCTGATCGGGAGGCTCTATGACGACTTCGAGGCCGAGCACCTGATGCCGCTGTGGACCCAGCGCGGCGAGCTGATGCCGTTGGCCCCCGAGCCTCGCGCGGTCCCCCACGTGTGGCGGTGGCAGCGTCTTCTGCCGCTGGCGGCCCGGGCCGGCGAGCTGGTCCCGGTCGGCCGAGGCGGGGAACGCCGTGCCATCGCGCTGGCGAACCCGGGGCTGGCCGGGCGCCCCTACGCCACGCCGACGCTGTGGGCGGCCATCCAGTACCTCGGTGGCCACGAGGTGGCGCCGGAGCACCGGCACTCCCAGAACGCCTTCCGGTTCGTGGTCGAGGGCGAGGGGGTCTGGACCGTCGTCAACGGCGACCCGGTCGCGATGCGGCGCGGTGACTTCCTGCTCACGCCGGGCTGGCACTTCCACGGCCACCACAACGAGACCGACGCGCCGATGGCGTGGATCGACGGGCTGGACATCCCGTTCGTCCACTACACCGACACGGGATTCTTCGAGTTCGGCAGCGACCGGGTGACCGACGAGTCCACGCCGGACGTGTCGCGCTCGGAGCGGCTGTGGGGGCACCCCGGACTGCGACCGCTCTCCGGACTGGAGGACACGATGTCCTCCCCGATCGCCGCCTACCGGTGGGAGCACACCGACGCTGCGCTGCGGGACCAGCTGGAGCTCGAGGAGGCCGGTCACCCGGCCACCGTCGAGCCGGGCCACGCGGCGGTCCGGTACGTCAACCCGACGACGGGCGGCGACGTGATGCCGACCATCCGGGCCGAGTTCCACCGGCTGCGCGCAGGGGTGCAGACCCCCACCCGGCGCGAGGTGGGCTCCAGCGTCTACCAGGTCTTCGACGGCAGTGGCGTCTTCGTGGTCGCCGGCGAGGAGCACCCGGTCGAGCGCGGAGACCTGGTGGTTGTCCCGTCCTGGGTCCCGATGAGCGTGCGGACCGGGCCGGGCCTGGACCTGTTCCGCTTCGGCGACCAGCCCATCGTCGAGCGGCTCGGCCTGTCCCGGACCCATGTCGACGGGCGCGGCGTGCTGGACCCGGTGGAGGGTGCCCGATGAGGCTGGCGACCATCCGGACACCCGACGGGACCCGGGCTGTCCGCGTCGACGCAGACACCGCCGTCGAGATCGCGACGGACGTGGCGACCGACGTGGGGGCCCTGCTCGCGCGACCCGACTGGGCCGAGGCGGCCGCCGCGGCGGACGGCGACAGGCACGCGTGGGACCTCCTCGACCTGGCGCCGGTCATCCCGGTCCCGGGCAAGATCGTGTGCGTCGGCCTGAACTACCGAACGCACATTCTCGAGATGGGACGTGAGCTGCCGGAGTTCCCGACGCTCTTCGCCAAGTACGCCGACACCCTCTGCGGGCCGCGCGACGACGTGCTGCTCCCGGCCGAGGACTCGGACGTCGACTGGGAGGCCGAGCTGACGGTGGTCGTCGGCGCGACCGTGCGCCGGGCCGACCGGTCCGATGCCGCGGCCGCCATCGCCGGCTACACGATCGCCAACGACGTCTCCATGCGCGGCTACCAGTTCCGGACCAAGGAGTGGCTGCAGGGGAAGATGTGGGACCGCTCGACTCCGTTGGGTCCGGTCCTGGTCACGGCGGACGAGTGGCAGCCCGGCGCCACCGTCCGGGCCACGGTGAACGGGGAGAAGGTGCAGGAGGCGTCGACGGACGACCTGGTGCACGGGCCGGTGGACCTGGTCGCCTACGTCTCCACGATCATCACGCTGCGCCCCGGTGACCTGATCCTCACCGGGACCCCCGGTGGGGTGGGTCACGCCCGTACCCCCGCCCGCTACCTGCGGGACGGCGACCTCCTCGAGACCTCCATAGACGGCATCGGCGAGCTGCGGAACCGCGTCGTGGCCGAGGCCACCGGGCCCGGGGCCTGACGTGCCGGCCCGCTCCGACCTGGTCCAGGACGCACGGGTCCGCGACGACCTGGCCACGGTCCGCCTCGGCACGGCGTTCTTCCGTCGTGCCCTCGACCGGCTCACCGACGTCCAGCTCGACGAGCCATCCCTGCTGCCCGGCTGGACGAGGCGCCACGTGGTCGCCCACGTGGGCTACAACGCCCGTGCCATCGCGCGGCTGGTCGACTGGGCGGCGACCGGCGTCGAGAACCCGATGTATCCCTCGCCGCAGTCGCGCGCCGAGGAGATCGAGCTCGGCGCGACCCTGAGCCCGGAGGCGCTGCGGAACCTCAGCGAGCACGCCGCGATCGAGCTCGACGTACGGTGGCGGGACCTCCCGGCAGACCGGTGGGAGGCCCGGGTCGTGACGGCGCAGGGACGAGAGGTGCCCGCCTCCGAGACGCTGTGGATGCGGACCCGCGAGGTCTGGTTGCACGCGGTCGACCTTGCCGGAGGCGCCCGGATCGACGACGTGCCGAGGCAGGTCCTGGTCCGGCTCGTCGGCGACGTCCTTGCCGCGTGGTGCCGCCGCGGCGAGGACCCGGTCCTGCTCTGTGTCACCGATGCGCCCGGCGGAGAGGCGCCGCCCACCGGACTCGACGGCGATCGTGGCGGCGTCGACGCCGTGGTGGTGTCCGGGTCGCTCGCGGCGCTGGCGGCGTGGGCAACCGGCCGGCTTCCCGACTCCCAGCGAGCTGACCGGCTGACCTGGTCGCAGGGCCGGCCGTACGCCGCTCCCTCCTGGATCTGAGGACCGCACCCGTGTCCGTCCGAGCTGCACCTCCTGGCGCGGCCCCACTGCTCACCTCGACGGCGCTCGGCATGATGGACGCCATGGTGCCCAAGCCGCGCAGCCTCATCCTCGACCTGTTCGGCGACTACCTGCGGTTCGTGGACGCCGAGGTCCGGCTGGGCCACCTCACCACGCTGCTCGGCGACTTCGACGTGAGCCCGGCCACGGTCCGGGTGACGATGTCCCGCCTTCGCCGCGAGGGCTGGTTCACCAACCAGCGGGACGGACGAGAGACCATCTACCGGCTCAGCGACCATCTTCTCGACGTGCTTCGCGAGGGCCGGGAACGCATCTTCGCCTCGCCGCCGACCACCTGGGACCGCGAGTGGACGATGGTCATCTACCAGCTGTCGGAGGACGAACGGCAGGAGCGGGAGCAGCTGCGCAAGCAGCTGGCCTGGCACGGGTTCGGGTCCCTCACCACCTCGACCTGGCTGGCTCCGGGGGACCGGCGCAGTGTCGCTCGCTCGATGGTGGCCCACCTCGAAGAAGGACGGGCCGACGTGCTCACCTGCCGGTCCGAGGAGCTCGGGGAGGACCGCGACCTGGCCCGACGGTGCTGGGACCTCGACGGACTGGCGGCCGAGTACCGGCAGTTCAACGAGGACCACCGGGCGCTGCTCGAAGGGGCCAAGGCTCTGCGCGGCGCGGAGGCCCTGGTGTCCCGCACGCTGCTCATCTCCCGCTACCGCCACTTCCCGTTCCGCGACCCTCAGCTGCCGCCCGAGCTGAGTCCCGACCCCTGGCCCGGGACCGAGGCCCACGAGCTGTTCCGCAAGGCGCACCACGTGCTGGGACCGGCGGCCCGCGCGTACGTCGGGCAGGTCGTCGGCAGGGAGGTGGCCGACGCCGAGACGTCGACCACTCGCTGACGTCAGCCAGCGGCCTTCACCAACGCTCGGGCGACCTCGGCGGGAGCGGTGAACATGGACTCGTGGCTGCCGACGGTCTGCACGACCAGGGGATCGATCAGGCGTCCGGGGAAGCGGGGATCCCAGGCGAAGTCGCCCGGCGGGAGGGCCACGTCGTCCGGGGAGATGACGTAGCTGGTGGCGACGTCGAGACCCGCATAGTCGACCGGGCCGACGGGGTCAGTGAAGGTTGCGAAGGGCTGGGGTCGCATGAGCGAGTGCACGACCTCCTGGGCGGTGGCGTCAGCGTCCTGCATGAACCCGCCGCGCCAGACCTCCAGCGGCAGAGCCACCGTGTTGTCCGCAGACCCGCCAGCCAGTTGTCGGAAGAGCCCCTGGTAGTCCGGCGGCACCAGGTCGTAGAGCGACTCCCCGGCCTCCGGGACGAAGGCGCTGAAGTACACCAGCCTGGCCAACCTGTCGCGGATCCGCATGGCGCTTGCGGACAGCACCATGCCCCCCCACGAGTGGCCGACCAGGACGACGTCTCGCAGGTCGCGCGCCTCGATGAACGATGTCAGGTGCTCGGCGCAGTCCGCCAGGCCGACGCCGCGCGGGTCGTCGTCCGGGCCGAGACCGGGTGCGGTCGGCTGCAGCACCTCGTGCCCCTCCATGCGAAGCGCGGCAGCCACTGCATTCCAGGCCCAGCCGCCGTGCCAGGCGCCGTGCATGAGGACGAAGTTGTGCGTCATGAGTGCTCCTCGGGTGGTTGTGACCCGCACCATAACGTAACAATATATCGGCGTCTACCTCCAAAGTGTTACATGGGAAGAGATGTGGAGCGCGCGCTCGACCGCCACGTGCCTGATCACGCCGCCACGTGCCCGCTAGGGAGCGACCGCGGCTCGCCGCAGCGCCGCCGGCGTCACGCCGAACTGGGCCTTGAAGAGCCGGGTGAAGTGCGCCTGCTCGTGGAACCCCCAGTGGGCGGCGACCGCCATCACCGAGGAACGGCGCCACCGCGGGTCCTCGAGCTCGCGGCGGGCCCCGTCGAGCCGCCACCTGCGGATCGTCTCGGTGACTGTGTGCTCGTGGCCCTCGAAGAGCCGGCTCAGGGTCCGTGGGGACATGTGGTGGGCCGTCGCCACCATGGCGTGGGAGAGAACCGGGTCGCGCAGGTGGGCGCGGACATAGCCCAGCACGGCCTTCCGCGTCCGGTCGTCGTCAGCGTCGGGAGCGGCCGGGACGCCGTCGAGGATGCTCGCCACCAGCTCGATGCCCGCCTCACCCAGGTGGTAGCGAACCGGGTCGTCCTCGACCGACGTCGGCGCCTGCTGCAGTGCGATGTCGGCGAGGCTGGCGAGGAGGAGGCCGGGACCGGTAGCCACGGAGAAGGAGTGCCGCATCGCGTCGTCGAGGCCGCGGTCGGTGAGGTTGACCGCATCCCGCGGGACGGTGACGACGGCGCACGTCCACCGGCCCGAGAGGCGAAGGTCGTAGGGCCGGCCCGTGTCGTAGACGGCCAGCTGCCCGGGCTCGATGCAGACCTCCCGGTCGGCCTGGTGGATGACCGCGGTGCCCGCCAGCTGGATGCAGATCTTGAGTGGGTCGAGCGGCGCGGTGGCGATGGCCCGACGGGTGCGGCGCACCACCTGCGGCGTACCGCTGACCGAGAAGACCCCGGTGCGGCCCAGCGATGCGCTCGACATCTGGCCGTCCAGGCCGTGCCCCGGGAGCTCCTCGCGGTACAACGGATCGTGCGCCTCGGACTCGAGGCCTCCGAAGGCGCGGCCGAGCTGGTCGCGCCACTTCTCCGCACGAGCCGCTGCTGACACCGGCACCGGACCCCCTGGCGGGTTCTCTCAAGACTTCTGACCGAAAAACTCAACAACACTGTGACGGATCTGACAATTATTGTCGAGTGTTTCGGCGGCATCTGCCGCGACGCACGCACCAGCGACCCGGGAGGCATCGCCATGTCAGACGTCAACACCCCTGAGAGCTACGACTACGTGGTCGTCGGCGCCGGCTCCGCGGGGGCCGTGCTCGCCGCCCGCCTGACCGAGGACCCGGAGGTCTCGGTGCTGCTGCTCGAGGCGGGTCCCGAGGACACCAAGCCGGAGCTCTCGGTCCCGCCGGCATGGCCGGCGCTCTGGGGCACCGAGGTCGACTACAGCTACAACACCGTCGAACAGCCCGGCACCGATGGCCTGGTCCACAACTGGCCCCGCGGCAAGACCCTCGGCGGCTCGTCGAGCATCAATGCGATGGTCTACCTGCGCGGCAACCCCGCCGACTTCGACCACTGGGCCAAGTCGGGCTGCCCGGGCTGGGAGTACGAGTCCGTGCTGCCGTACTTCAAGAAGATGGAGGCGGTGCCGGGGGGAGGGTCCTTCCGCGGCACCGACGGGCCGATGCGGCCCGGGATCAGTGCCCAGCCGAACCCGCTCTCTCCGGTGTTCGTGGAGGCCGCCCGCGAGGCGGGCTTCCCGGTGACCGAGGACTTCAACGGCGAGCACGCCGAGGGGGCGGGCTTCCACGACCTGTCCATCACCCAGGGCGCCCGCCAGTCCACGGCGGTGGCGTACCTGCATCCGGCCGAGGGTCGCCCCAACCTCACCGTGTCCACCGACTCGCGCGCCCGGCGCCTGCTCTTCGACGGCTCGACGTGCATCGGAGTCGAGTACGACCGCGGGGGAGTGCTGACCACGGCCCTCGCCACGCGGGAGACGATCGTGTCGGCCGGGTCCGTCGACTCGCCGCGGCTGCTGCTGCTCTCGGGGGTCGGCCCGAGCGAGGAGCTCGAAGCGGTCGGCGTCACTGCCGTCCATGACCTCCCCGGGGTGGGCAAGAACCTGCACGACCACCCGCTCTGTGGCGTTGTCTACGAGGCCAGCCAGGCGATCCCGCCGGGCACCACCAACCACGCAGAGGCCTCGATGCTCTGGCGTAGCGACGACTCGCTGCCGGGCCCGGACATGCAGCTCATGTTCATCCACCTCCCGTTCCACCCTCCGCACCTCAGCGCGCCGGAGAACTCCTACACCTTCGGTGTCGCCTGTGTCCCCGAGGCTCGCGGGTCGGTGACCATCACCGGCCCGGACCCCGACGCCGCTCCGGTGATCGACCCGAACTACCTCGGCAGCGAGGCCGACGTCGAGCGGATCGTGCGCGGCATCGAGGTCGCCCGTCAGCTGGCGGCGACCGAGGCCTTCTCCTCCTGGCAGGCGCGGGAGGTGCTCCCGGGGCCCGACGTCACGACGGATGAGGAGCTGCGCGCCTTCGCGGCGACCGGCACCGGCACCTACTACCACCCGGTCGGCACCTGCGCGATGGGCTCGGGCCCCGAGGCGGTCGTCGACCCGGAGCTGCGCGTCCACGGGCTCCAGCGCCTGCGCGTGGTGGACGCGTCCGTGATGCCGCGCATCGTCTGCGTCAACACGAACGCCGCGACGATCATGATCGCCGAGCGAGCCGCCGACCTGATCAAGAGCGCGCACCAGCATTGACGAGCACACCTCCACATCGGACGACCACAGGAAGGACGGGAGATGGGTCTCCTCGACGGGGCAGCATGGCAGGGCAAGATCTTCAGCAACGGGTGGCGCGACGCCAAGGGGGGCGTCCTCGACACCGTCGAGCCCGCCACCGGTGAGGTGCTGGGGCAGGTCGGCCTGGCCGCCGCCCAGGACATCGCCGAGGCGACCACTGCTGCCAGGGCGGCGCAGCCCGAGTGGGCCGCCCGCACCGGTCCCGAGCGCGCAGCACTGCTGCGCACCGCGGCGCGGGTCCTGGAGGACAACCGCTCGGAGTTCGAGACCTGGCTGGTTCGCGAGGGTGGCTGCGTTCCTGGAAAGGCTGCCTTCGAGGTCAACCTGGTGCTCGGAGAGCTCTGGGAGGCGGCGGCGCTCCCGACCCAGCCCTGGGGCCAGTTGCTGCCGAGCAGCGAGCCTGGCCGGGACTCGGTCGCCCGGCGCCTGCCGCTGGGGGTGGTCGGGGTGATCTCGCCCTGGAACTTCCCGCAGATCCTCAGCGTCCGCGCCGTCGCCCCGGCCCTGGCCCTGGGCAACGCGGTCGTGCTCAAGCCCGACGTACAGACGGCCGTCTCCGGCGGCACCCTGGTCGCCCGGCTGTTCGAGGAGGCGGGCCTGCCGGACGGGGTGCTGCACGTCCTCGCCGGAGACGCGGAGCCGGGCGCCGCCCTGGCCAGCGACCCCAACGTCGCGATGATCTCCTTCACCGGCTCCACCGCGGTCGGGCGCGAGGTCGGGGCCGCCGCGGGACGGAGCCTCAAGCGCTGCTCGCTCGAGCTCGGCGGCAACAACGCCCTCATCGTCCTCGAGGACGCCGACCTCGAGGTGGCCTCCTCGTCAGGTGCCTGGGGTGCCTTCCTGCACCAGGGACAGGTCTGCATGACCGCCGGCCGGCACATCGTGGTGGCCGACGTCGCCGACGAGTACCTCGACCTGCTCTCGAAGCGGGCAGCCAACCTGCCCGTGGGCAACCCGCACACGGACCAGGTCGCGCTCGGGCCGCTCATCAACGAGCGGCAGGTCGCCAACGTCGATCGGATCGTGACCGACAGCGTCGCCGCGGGGGCAGAGGTCCGCGCCGGCGGGGTGCACGACGGGCTGTTCTACTCCCCGACCGTGCTGGCCGGCGTGACCCGGGACATGCCGGCGTTCCGCGAGGAGATCTTCGGCCCGGTGGCACCCGTCATCATCGTGCGGGACGCCGAACAGGCGGTCGAGGTCGCCAACGACACCGAGTACGGTCTCGTGGCCGCGATCCAGACCGGATCGGTCTCGCGTGGTCTCGACCTGGCCGGACGGCTCAAGACGGGCATCGTCCACGTCAACGACCAGACCCTCAACAACGACGCGTTCGCGCCGTTCGGCGGGGTGGGCGCCTCGGGCAACGGCAGCCGGTTCGGCTCCCAGTCCAGCTGGGACGAGTTCACCACCTGGCAGTGGGTCACCTCGCGGGATCAGGCGCACGGGTTCCCGTTCTGAGCGGGTCCCGGCGCCGGTCGGCGCGGCCGGTGTTGGGATCATGGCCCGGTGACCGAGCCCGCCGCTGAGCCCACCGTCCCCGCTGACCCGGCCTCGTTGCCCCTGGACGAGGTCGTCGGCCCCTTCATCCGGCACCTCGGCGTCGAGCTGACGTCGGTGACGCCCGACCGGGTGGAGGCTCGTTGGGTCGCCGGACCGCACCTGCACCAGCCGTACGGCATCGTGCACGGCGGGGTGCACTGCAGCCTCGTGGAGACGCTCGCGAGCGTGGGCGCTGCCGTCTGGCTCGGCGAGCGCGGGAAGGTCGTCGGCGTCAACAACAACACCGACTTCTTCCGGGCGGTCGGGGACGGTGAGCTGACCTCGACGGCCACGCCGTTGCACCGGGGCCGGTCCCAGCAGCTCTGGCTCGTCGAGACCGTGGACGCGAGCGGGCGCACGGTCGCCCGCGGCCAGGTCCGGCTCCAGAACCTGTACCCGGGCGGCTGAGGTGGTGGCGCCCGTCATCGTGCCGACAATTTGTGACAGTTCGATGTCGAACAGCCACTGATTCGTCGTATAACCTCCGTCCGACAAGCGACCCGGGTGGTCGCCCACTCGTACGGAGGAGATGCCATGGCCGAGATCCTGCCCAGCTACCTGGCCGGGCGATGGACGACGGGGACGGGCGCGGGGGCGCCCGTGCACGACGCCGTCGACGGTGAGCTCGTCACCCACGTGAGCACGGAGGGGCTGGACCTGGCCGAGGCGGTCCAGCACGCCCGCGAGGTGGGCGGCCCGGCGCTGCGCGAGGCGGGCTTCCAGGGGCGCGCGGCGATGCTCAAGGCCGCTGCGTCGGCCATCGCGGAGCGCAAGCAGGAGCTCTACGACCTCTCGGCCCGGGCCGGGTCCACTCGCGCCGATGCCACGGTGGACGTCGACGGGGGGTTCGGCACCGCACTGGTCTACGCGAGCCTGGGCCGCGCCGGTCTGCCGGAGGGGAACCTGGTGGTCGAGGACGCACCGGTGCTGCTCGGCAGGCACGGCACGTTCGTGGGCCAGCACGTCCTGACGCCCCGTCGCGGTGTCGCCGTCCAGATCAACGCGTTCAACTTTCCGGTGTGGGGGATGCTGGAGAAGCTCGCGCCGGCCCTGATCGCCGGGGTGCCGTCGATCGTCAAGCCGGCGTCCCAGACGGCCTACGTCACCGAGCACGCGGTCCGGATCATGCTGGAGGCCGACGTGCTTCCCGTGGGGGCGATCTCGCTCGTCAGCGGCCCGGTGCCCGGACTGCTCGACCTGCTCGGCGGGCAGGACCTGGTCGGCTTCACCGGCTCGGCATCGACCGCTGCGCTGCTCAGGTCGCATCCGTCGGTCACCGAGCGGTCGGTCCGGTTCACCGCGGAAGCGGACTCGCTGAACAGCTCGGTGCTCGGTCCGGACGCCGACGAGGGCACGCCCGAGTTCGACCTGTACGTCGAGCAGCTGGTCACGGAGATGACGGTCAAGGCAGGGCAGAAGTGCACCGCCATCCGGCGGGCCTTCGTGCCGCGCGGCCGGCTGGACGCGGTCACGTCGGCCGTCGTCGAACGGCTGCGTGCCGTGGTGGTCGGCGCGCCCGGCGCCGATGGGGTCACCATGGGCGCGCTGGTCGGCCTCGACCAGCGGCAGGACGTCCGCGCCCAGGTGGCCCGGCTGCGCACCGAGGTGCGGCTCGTCCACGGCGACCCCGAACGCGTGGACGTGGTCGGCGCCGACGACCGACGAGGTGCCTTCCTCTCGCCCCTCCTGCTCGTCGGCTCCGACTCCGCGGGCTCGCCGCACGAGGTGGAGGCCTTCGGGCCGGTCAGCACGCTGCTGCCCTACGACGACGCGGACCACCTCGTCGCCCAGGTGGCGAGGGGCGAAGGTTCGCTCGCTGCGTCCGTCGTCAGCCACGACCCGGAGTTCGTGCGGACGGCGGTCACCGGGATCGCCGCACACCACGGCCGGGTCCTCGTGCTGGACCGGGATGACGCTGCGGAGTCCACCGGGCACGGCACCCCGATGCCGCAGCTGGTGCACGGCGGCCCCGGCCGCGCCGGCGGGGGCGAGGAGGAGGGGGGCCTGCGCGCCGTCCACCACCATCTCCAGCGCACCGCCGTCCAGGGTGCGCCGGGACTCGCCGAGCGCCTGGGGCGTGGCTGACCGATCCATGGCCTGCCAGATGCCGCCCCGATGAGAATTGTTCGACAGTTGCTTGGCAAGTACGCCACAAGAGTGTAGAACGTATTGGGAGAGGTAGACCGACGAGACCTGGAGCGCGCATGACGACCGTTGACCCTCGCACCGGACCGGCCCCCCGTCCCACCGGGCCGCTCAGCAAGATCGACTACAGCGAGCGCATCCCGAACAACGTCGACCTGGCCGGGGACCGTCGTCTCCAGCGGGCGCTCGAGGGCTGGCAGCCCAAGTTCCTCGACTGGTGGAAGACCCTGGGCCCGGCACTGCCGACCAAGGACGTCTACCTGCGCACCGCGATCGCGGTCGGCCGCGACGGCTGGGCGCACTTCGACCACGTCCCGATGGAGGAGTACCGCTGGGGCATCTTCCTCGCCGAGCGGGACCCCGACCGCACGGTCACCTTCGGCAAGCACAAGGGCGAGCCGGTCTGGCAGGAGGTCCCCGGCGAGCACCGCGCCGACCTGATGCGGCTGATCGTGGTCCAGGGCGATACCGAGCCCGCCTCGGTGGAGCAGCAGCGCGTCCTGGGCAACACCGCGCCGAGCATCTACGACCTGCGCAACCTGTTCCAGGTCAACGTCGAGGAGGGGCGGCACCTGTGGGCGATGGTCTACCTGCTGCACGCCTACTTCGGCCGAGAGGGCCGCGACGAGGCCGAGCAGCTGCTCAAGCGGAACTCCGGTGACCTCGACTCGCCGCGCATCCTCGGCGCCTTCAACGAGGAGACCACCGACTGGCTGCAGTTCTTCATGTTCACTTACTTCACCGACCGCGACGGGAAGTACCAGCTCGGCACCCTGAAGGAGTCCGCGTTCGACCCGCTGGCCCGCACCTGCGAGTTCATGCTCAAGGAGGAGGCCCACCACATGTTCGTGGGCACCACCGGCGTGCAACGGACGGTGGAGCGCACCGCCCAGGTGATGACGGAGCTCGGGCCTGGAGCGACCGCCGCGGACGTGCTCGCACACGGCGCGATCCCGCTGGAGATCATCCAGAAGTACCTGAATTTCCAGTTCTCGGTGTCCATGGACCTCTTCGGTTCCGAGCAGTCGACCAACGCGGGCAACTACTACTCGAGCGGGCTCAAGGGCCGGTGGCAGGAGACCCGGCGCAACGACGACCACGTCCTGCTCGACGCCACTCGGACGATGAGCTACATCGAGGACGGCGAGATCCGGCAGAAGGAGGTCCCGATGCTGAGCGCGCTCAACCTCGACCTGCGTGACGAGTACGTCGCCGACTGCGCCAACGGGGTCCGGCGCTGGAACCAGGAGCTCGAGGACGCTGCGCTCGAGGAGCGGCTGACGCTGCCCCACGAGGGCTTCAACCGCCGGGTCGGTGCGTACGCCGGACACCACGTCAGCCCCGACGGTGAGGTCCTCGACGACCAGACGTGGGAGCGGCGCGGCCATGACTGGCTGCCGACCGCCGAGGACCGCGCGGCGGTGGCCTCGCTGATGGTCCCGGTCTACGAGTACGGAGAGTTCGCGGGCTGGATCGCACCGCCGAAGACCGGGATCAACGACCAGCCGGTCGAGTTCGACTACGTCCACCTCGCCGAGGAGGGGGTGGCCTGACCGCCGCCCCCGAGGGGGCCCTCCGTCCGCCCGTTCGACGGGGAGCACCACCCGTGAGCAGCTGCCGACGTCGTCAGATCCGGTCGGAGGCCTCGCCCTGCATCCGGTCCCACTCCGACTGGGCCTGGCGGTGCCACTGGGCGTGCCG
>Ga0068860_100001161_pt1 | contig 28804 bp, 18 predicted proteins | sample KBSSwiS32_FD_66597 | JGI IMG/M metagenome (GOLD analysis project Ga0068860, IMG submission 66597) | Switchgrass rhizosphere microbial communities from Kellogg Biological Station, Michigan, USA - KBS Switchgrass S3-2 | ecosystem: Host-associated > Plants > Roots > Rhizosphere > Soil ... | reverse complement strand
TCTGCACGATTTGATTCGTGAAGGAATTTTGTGATTTTGAAACAACCAAATAAAATGAACGAGCATCACTATATAGTTATCATGGCGGGCGGAATCGGAAGTAGATTTTGGCCAATGAGCAGACAGGATTATCCGAAACAATTCCTCGACATTTTAAATACGGGGCAAACGCTGATCCAGGGCACGTTTGAGCGCTTCGCTCATTTTGTTCCGGTAGAAAATATCTATGTAGTCACCTCGAATGAATACATGGATATTGTCAAAGAGCAGTTGCCTGGATTACCTGCCGAAAATGTACTGGGAGAACCTTCAAGAAAGAATACAGCTCCGTGTATCGCGTATATTTCTTTTAAACTGCAACAAAAAGATCCAAAGGCTTCGCTGATCGTGGCGCCCGCCGATCACATTATAAAAGATCAAAAAGCTTTTACAAAAGTTTGCCTCGAGGCGCTGAGCTTCGTCAACAAGCATAATGCGTTCATCACGCTTGGTATAACACCGCTTCAACCGAATACCGGTTACGGATATATACAACGTGAACAGCACTCGGTAAGTGATAACGTTTACAAAGTAAAAACCTTTACCGAAAAACCAAATCTTGAACTTGCCAAAACGTTTTTAGCAAGTGGTGATTTCTTATGGAACGCCGGTATTTTTATCTGGCAGGTGAAAAATGTTATTAAGGCGTTTGAAAAATATCTGCCCGAAATGTATGATGTGTTCGTTGCCGAAAAAGACGCTTTTAATACCCCGGAAGAGAGAAAAGCACTTGAACATATTTATCCACTTTGTACAAATATTTCCATCGATTTTGGAATCATGGAAAAAGCGGAGAATGTATATGTAATTCCATCTTCATTTGGTTGGAGCGATCTCGGTACATGGAACAGCGCATATGAAAATCTGGAAAAAGATTCGCGCGAAAATGCAATTGCTGGCGAAAATGTAATGATCGTCGACGCGGAAAAATGTATAGTACACGCATCCGACAAAAAACTCCTTGTGCTGCAAGGCTTAAAAGATTTTATTATCGTTGACACCGAAGACGTATTGCTCATCTGCAAAAAAGATAAAGAACAGGATATTAAAGACTACGTTGCCGAGGTGAAGAAGAGCATGGGAGATGATTACCTGTAGTGAGAATGTGGAAATGTGATGATGTGGAAATGTGAGAATTCGCAGCAAGCCGTCATTTCGAACGGACGAAGTGAGAAATCTAACCGAATTACCAGCGACAAAACTGCTACATATTATAGTGGCCAATCGAATAGATTGCAATAAATAGCGGTCAGATTTCTCACTTCGTCCGCCTCCGGCGGACTCCGTTTGAAATGACGGCTTGCTGCGAATTCTCACATTCCCACATTTCCACATTCACACTTTTCACCCCCGTCAAATCACCCTACACTTTCGATGATTTTACTGCGCGCTCATCAACAAATATTTCCTTATTTGCGTTGTCTAATTTTACCGAATGAAAATTCTCTACACTGAAATCGAAAATTTAATTTGAAATTGCGTTGGTTAACCGGTCCGTGGATAAATCAAATTCTCTTTTTCGAATCATCGAATTGCTATTTGAAGCATCCTCGCAATCCGTCATAATCCGCAAATCCGTGATTATATGTCCCCATATCCTCTAAATAACATTCTCTTCCTTGACATTGAAACAGTACCTCAATACGACAAGTATGATAAGGTGCCGGGCGAATGGCAGGATCTATGGTCCAGGAAAGCCGCATACCTGATCAAAGACAAGGAAAATGACACTCCCGCCACTGTATATAATTCCGCAGGAATTTATGCCGAGTTCGGTAAAATCATTTGTATAACCTGTGGCGTCATTTCACGCCCACACGATGAAAAAAGATTGCTCCTAAAATCTTTTTATGGCGACGATGAAAAACTGGTTCTCGAAGAATTCTGCGAAATGGTAAGTAAATGGGGAGCTACTCCAAATCGCTTTCTGTGTGCACACAACGGGAAAGAATTTGATTTTCCGTATTTGTGCCGCCGATTGATTATTCACGGACTATGCATTCCATCCATATTAGATTTTAGCGGAAAGAAAAAATGGGAGATGCTTCACCTCGATACCATGGAGCTGTGGAAATTCGGAGATTACAAAAGTTATACATCCCTCAACTTACTCGCACATAGTTTAAATATTCCGACGCCAAAGGATGATATCGACGGAAGTATGGTTCATAAAGTGTATTGGGAAGATCGCGATTTACCACGCATCGTTCAATATTGCCAGAAAGATGTTTTTACCGTCGCGCAGATTTTTTTGCGATTGTACGGAGAGACACTGATTCCATCTGAAAATATCGACATCAAATAATCGAAATATGGAAAGAACAAATTATTCATCCGGCGCAAAATGGGAAGCCATCGTCGGATACAGCCGCGCTGTTAAAACGGGAAACACGATCGAAGTAACCGGAACCGTCGCACTAGATGACAGTGGACAAACAGTCGGAGTTAATAACGCATATGAACAAACGAAATTCATTATCGGCAAAATCGAAAAAGTTCTAAAGCAGGCCGGCGCTTCATTAAAAGATGTTGTGCGCACGCGCATGTTCGTTACAGACATTTCGCGATGGGAAGAATATGGCAAAGCCCACGGGGAATATTTTAAAGATATTCGTCCCTGCACTTCGATGATTGAAGTAAGAGGGTTGATTGAGCCGCAGTATTTGATAGAGGTTGAAGCAACGGCGGTTTTGATTGGATGAATGTGAGAGATGTGGAAATGTGAGAATTCGCAGCAAGCCGTCATTTCGAACGGAGTCCGCCAAAAGGCGGACGAAGTGAGAAATCTAACCGCTATTTATTGGAATCTATTCGATAGCCACTATAATATGTAGCAGTTTGCTCGCTGGTAATTCGGTCAGATTTCTCACTTCGTCCGCCTCCGGCGGACTCCGTTCGAAATGACGGCTTGCTGCGAATTCTCACATTTCCACATCTCCACATTCTCACATTCTCACATTCTCACACTACTCTTCACTCGGCTTTACCCCCGGCAATCGCTTCGCAATCCATTTTATTTGTCCATTATGATTGGATTCATGTTCGCATACATGAAACCATTTGCAATAATTGTTGGTTGGTTTATCTGCAAAAAATTTGGGGTCGACTTTCATTAACCAGTCGTCATCCCGTTTGCGAAATTCGGCAAGTGTTTTCTCCCTGACTTCGGTTACCATATCGACATAATATTTCAAATCATGTCCTTTAATTGATTTTCTTGCCGGTTCGCCCAAATTCATGGCGACTTCCCATTTCTTCTTATCAGATTCAGTGTAATCTTGCGGAAAACCATCAGTAAATGTGTTCGTCTGGTAAAAAGTTTCTGTAGCGCCAAGATGCATCAGCATCGCGCCGATCGTGTTTGAATGTTGATCAAACAAAAAATCAAGTTGCTCCTGGTTTAGTTTACGAACACTCATTAAAACGGTTTCGCGCATCCATGTCATCATGGAGACAAGTGTTCCAATTTGAGGCGAATATCCTGCCTTCGGACCGATGATATGAATATTATCATCAGCATATCGCTCGTTCGCAAATCCAAATTGAGGAATGAACGCAAGGCCTGTGAATGTTGTTACAGATGTAGAAATAAACCTTCTCCTGGAATTAGCTTTAATTTCATTCATAAAATAATGTTTAAGTATTTAATGGCATGACAACCTATGTATCTATGTTTCGGTGTGTTGAAAAAAAATTACCACAGGGGAACATAGTATGAAATGGCAATTGTCTAAATCGATGTAAATTTATTCGAAATTTTTTCGGATATATCCACATGAAGCAAATCAATTCTAAACTTCCAGACACTGGCACAACTATTTTCACTGTGATGAGTTCACTGGCCGCCGAACTTGGCGCCATTAATCTTGGCCAGGGATTTCCGGATTTCCAAATGAGTGAAGAATTGATATCGCTGGTTGATCAGGCAATGGAAAAAGGATTTAACCAGTATGTTCCGATGCAGGGCTATCTTCCCTTACGTGAAATCATCTCGGAAAAAATTCAGTTTCTTTATAACACAACCATAAATGCAGAAAGCCAGATCACCGTTACACCCGGAGGCACCTATGCAATCTACACCGCATTAACAACGGTACTTCAACCCGGAGATGAGGTAATTGTATTCGAACCGGCGTATGATAGTTATATCCCAAATATTGTAATTAACAATGCGAAGCCTGTACTGATCAATCTCAGATTTCCAGAATACAGGATTGACTGGGAAGAAGTGCGAAAAAAAATCACTTCAAAGACACGCATGATCATGTTGAACTCGCCGCATAATCCAACAGGAAACGTTTTGCGGAAAGAGGACATCGATCAACTCCGGTCAATCGTTGCCGGTACTGACATTTTTATTTTGTCTGATGAAGTGTATGAACATTTAATATTTGATGATCTTCCACATCAATCCATGTTGCGTTACCCGGATTTGCTCGAAAGAAGTTTTGTTTGTTTTTCATTTGGAAAAATTTATCACTGCACCGGTTGGAAACTTGGGTATTGCATTACAACTCCTGACCTGACGAAAGAATTTAGAAAGGTTCACCAGTTTAATTGTTTTAGTTGTCATTCACCGTCGCAAGTAGCGCTATCCGGGTTTTTAAAAAATAAAGATTCTTATCTCTCACTTGGAAAATTCATGCAGGCAAAACGGGATCATTTCCAGAAGCTGATGGCTTCTACCAAATTTATTCCGTTGCCAAGTTATGGCAGCTATTTCCAGATTTATAAATATGATAGGATAAGCGATGAGACAGATACCGACTTTGCAATTCGTATCACCAAAGAATATGGAGTCGCTTCGATTCCTGTTTCTGTTTTTTACAAGTCGGGAAAAGATGATAAAGTAGTTCGCTTTTGCTTTTGCAAGAAAGAAGAAACGCTGGAAAAAGCAGTGGAGCGATTAGTGAAGATTCGCTAGGCATCGTGGACGCTGTATGGCCGCTTCGTAGATGCTCCGTAGTCCGGTCATAGCCCAGCCGTACTAAAAGCGTTCAGGCGTCGTGGAGGCATCCCGGCTTCCTCTCATGAGACACTTACATGCGTCAGTCAGACCCTTCGCCGAGTTTTTTGCCTGCGCGAATTCAGTCATCTAAACTTGCCCGTCGTTAACCTTTGCTTCACCTATGGTTCACCTATGCCTGACCTATGCTCCACCTATGGTGGACTTATGATATACTTATGGTATACATATGGTATATATATGGTGGACTTATGGGAGACTTATGGTGGACATATGGTGGACATATTATAAACCTATGATAGATTGAAGCCAGGCATGCTAATTTTGCAAAATTCTGCCTAGCGCGCCTGCGTTTCGGAAGAGTCCGCGTAATCCGTCAATACATCTGCGTAATCCTCGATTTTAAGCCATTTTTCCCTTGGCTTTTGTTTCCGGCTGTTCAAAAATTTATTGTGGATGATCTCGCTCATTGGCTTTTCATATACTTTGCTTTCCAGCCAGGAAATGATATCCAAATAAGCGAATGACCTTGTTTCAAAGCGATTTTTCTCCAGGTGCTTGATCTTATTTAAAAACTCCTCAAGCGCTGGTTTCAATTTGCGTGGTGAAATATCAAAAGATTTACGAAGGAACTTAAACATCTCTTCTTCAACCACGGTAAGGTTTTTCATTTTCGCCATAAATCGATAAACCGATTTGATGAGCGATTCGATGATTTCATAATTACCCAATTCATAATGCGCCATCAGGTGCATCAATCGCGCATAACATTGCAGGTCATAACGCAGCTCGACATGGTCATTGATGATCCTTTGCAGATAATCTATCGATGTTGAATAATCCCCACTGCCAAAATAAAGATTCGCGATCTTGTAATTGAATACAAGTATGCGATGATTGTCGATATACTGGCTGTACTCGTTTAGTTTTTCTTCGATGTACGGAACAAGCGACAATCCTTCTTTGAAAGTTCCCAACATCATATGCTGGTTGATCTTCGCTCCATAAATGTATATGAACGTATGAATGCGGAAATTGTCGTGATGTTGTGCAACCGGTGTCTTCGCATAAGCTTCAAATTTTTTAAGAATGATATCGAACTTTTCATAGTACCTCAGATCGAACAGTGCATTCAAAAGATTGTGCATGCCTTTTACATAGTGCCCTGTTTCCACTGATATCATCAATGGTTCCTTTTCAAAAAGATCGATCCATTTTTGTCCGTACCGGTAATACATCAGAAAATCCTGCCGGATAAATGCCAACCAACTATAGCTTTGATAGAGATATAATTTTTCATAGAAGTCGGTCAGGTTATCCGTATTCTGCAACATGTTCTTCTGAAAAAACTCTTTGATACCTTTTTCATCCTGCTCATTACGCGCATGTCCAAATTCAACGTACCAACGATAGAGTAACAAAGCGAGATTCGAGAGCTTTGTAACGCGATCAATATGATCACTGATCTCACTTGCTTCTTCAGTAAGTGATTTTGTTTTCTCGATTGAGCTACGTGTTATATGTAGCGTTTCAATTTTCTTTTCCAGAGAAATCAACTGCATCAGAAAATTAAACTTGTTGTGATCTTTTGCAATTTCTTTGGCTCGCTCGAGTATTTTAAGTGCCTGGTGTTTTAGACCTTTATTGTAAAGCAAACGGGCATTGTCCATATGTTCACTCAACTGCAAGTCGGTATTTTCAGTTGTTTTCAACAAACGCAAACTTGCCAGCAACTGCTTATATAAATGTGTTTTTAAGTTTGCTAATTGCGGCTTGGTAACAAAAGGGAGCTTTTTTAGCAACTGCCTTTCGTCGTATTCCGGGAGTTTGTCTAGTGCGTCGAATAACTGGATTATTTTCAGGTCTTCTTTGGCTGAACTTCTTTTTATATAGAGCTTAAAATGCCTTTTTTCGGACTTTTCCAGCGATCGAACCAATTGAAACAATATATCTGCAGATCCTTTGGCCATCATAAAGAAATTAAGCTGAAACTCAATACCAGTAAGGGTTCCATGAATTCGCCCACCTTTTTGGCATAATTAAATCTCGTTTAAGATGTTTTGAACGGGACGATAACTCATGGTATTTTTGCTTCAGCAATGAGATAATTAGAGAATATGGCAGGCAATCGTTAAGCAATTATCGTCAGAGGCTAAAGAATTCGAAAAGTCGAATTCACAAAAAAAAGAGTTTTACATTTTTTCATATGGCAAGCAATCGTTAGAGGTCAGCTGTTTCTACAGTGGACCTTTTTTTTTGAGTACCCGCGAAGTTATAAAATTTGCCCCGATATTCCTTCCTTTTCTCCGGTTTTCTTCGATTTCTACCCCTCCGAACCGAGCAGCACTTGCGCCTTACAATAGTTAAAAAATTGACGCCCAGGCATATTTGCCCAGATTATGCGAATCTGTCAACTTCTCAAACTAACACCGGGTCAACCAGCTGACCATCAACCCAAATTGTACTAACATTGCAAAAAATTTTTGATAATGAGCGATATCAATACCATAGTTTTTGACCTGGGCGGCGTGTTGATCGACTGGAATCCTGATTATGTGTACCGCAAAATCATTCCTGATGATGCAGAACGAAAGTGGTTCTACGAGAATATCTGTACATCCGAATGGAACGAGGAACAGGACGCTGGGAGAAGCCTGAAAGAGGCGACCGAGCTACTTGTGAAAAAATTTCCTGACCATGAATCCAATATCAGAACTTACTATGGCCAATGGGAGCAAATGCTTGGTGGTCCTATTCATGACACTGTCGATGTACTTCGATATCTCAAATTCAACACCGATAAAAAGCTATATGCATTAACCAACTGGAGTCACGAAACATTTCCGGTAGCACTACAGAAATATGATTTTTTACATTGGTTCGACGGGCGCCTGGTTTCCGGTGAAGAAAAAACAAGAAAGCCTTTTGCTGATATCTATCACAAACTTGTATCACGTTTTCATATAGATCCAAGTCGTTCTATTTACGTCGACGACAACGAGCGAAATCTTTTGCCTGCAAAGCAATTAGGATTTACGACGATTCACTTTCACAACACCGAACAATTTAAAAATGCATTGCGCGAGTCAGGAATAACAATAAAATAATTGCGAAGCAACAGAACGCTTCACAAACATCCTTCGCAAAAAAAATTTCAGGAATCGTTTCTTCGTGGAGTAATTCAAACTATTTAAGCAGTTGGTAGGCAACCAGGCTAAACACATATGCTAATCCGGTCATGTAGACAAATTGTATCAACGGCCATTTCCAACTTCCTGTTTCGCGCCGGACAATCGCGAGCGTACTCATACACTGCATTGCAAATGCATAAAACAGCATCAGCGATATTCCGGTTGCGAGTGTATAAACTTTTGAACCATCTTTTTTGGTTGCAGATTCCATACGCTGCCGCAGCGTTTGCCTATCTGCATCTTTCCCACCGCCGACACTGTATAATGTGGCCATTGTTCCAATGAAAACTTCACGTGCGGCAAATGATGTAATCAACGCAATACCGATTTTCCAATCGTAGCCTAATGGCTGAATTGCGGGTTCGATTGTTTTTCCAAGGATTCCTGCGTAAGAATTCTCCAGAAGAGCCGCGCTTTTTTCTTTGCTCAATTGTGTTTCGTCCACATGGCCCTTTTGCGACAGCTCCGCATATTGTTGTTTGATTGCATTCATCCTGCTGGCCGGACCAAAAAAACTGAGCGCCCACAAAATCATGCTGATCACGATGATGACGCGTCCGGCATCTGTTACAAATATTTTTGCCTTGTTGACCATCGTCACAATTATATTCTTCCAACGCGGTGCCCTGTAAACCGGAAGCTCGAGGATAAAGAAACTTTTTTCCTGCAATTTGATAAAGGCCTTTGCAACGAATGAAACGACAAGTGCCATCGCGAGTCCGAGCAGATAAAGTCCCATCATCACCAATCCCTGTAAACTGATAAATCCAAAAACTTTTTCCCTGGGAATTACGAGACCGATTAACATAGTATAAACCGGCAAACGTGCGCTGCAACTCATAAGGGGCGTAACCAATATCGTCAGTAATCTTTCCTTTCGATTTTCAATGCTTCTGGCGCTCATGATTGCAGGTACAGCACAAGCAAATCCACTGATCATCGGCATCACGCTTTTTCCATTCAATCCAACTTTTCGCATAAGCTTGTCCGTTAAAAAACTGATGCGTGCCATATAGCCCGTGTCCTCGAGCAACGTGATCAATCCAAACAGTATCATGATCTGCGGCACAAAAACAAGAATGCCGCTTAGTCCTGCTAATAACCCGTTCAATAATAAATCACTGAACCACCCTGAAGGAATCAGATTTCCGAGCCAGCCCTGGATTTGCGAAAAGGTCCAGTCTATCCCATCCATCGGGAACTGTGCAAGCCAGAATACACTTTGAAAAAGAAGAAAAAGAACGACAAGTAAAATCAGGTAACCCCATTTGCGATGCAATAAAATATTATCGAGTCTTTCTGTAAACAAAGTTTTTTGCAGCGGGTCCGGCTCGGAAACTGTATGCTGCATGATTTGCTTAATGCGGCTGTAACGCTGCATAATTTCTTCGGCCTGGACCCTTGTATGATTAAATGCATTGGCAGTCTCGACCTGTTCAATGTGATGCTGAATATTTCTATCAAAATTGAAATGTTCGTGATTCGTCAGGTAGTGTAACGCAGTGTAGTCACTGATATCAGGAAAAAAATCCTTTACACCGTCAACTGCTTCTGTGGCCAACGATTTATTTGCTATGAAGTCGCGAGCGGGCGCCTGATAAAGTTGTTGCGCTGTTTGAGCAATTGTTTTTTTTAATTGAGGGATGCCCTTATTTTTTCTTGGATTGACGATCACAATTGGAACTCCTAATTCTCTTTCCAATCCATTCACATCGATTTCGATTCCTTTCTTATTTGCAAGATCCATCATGGTTAGTGCAATCACCAGCGGAATTTTCAGATCGATGATCTGCGAGCAGAATAACAAATTTCTCTTAAGGTTACTGGCATCAGCAAGGAGAACAATCATGTCGGGCTTTAATTCACCATCCTGGCGCAGCAGAACTTTATATGTGACCCATTCATCACCGCGTTTAGGGTAAAGGCTATAAGTACCCGGAAGATCGATGATATTTGCCGTCACACCGGGCGCCAGTTGAGAAAGCCCCGTTTTTTTGTCCACGGTAACGCCTGGAAAATTTCCAACTTTTTGGTTTAACCCTGTCAAGGCGTTAAACAATGAACTTTTTCCACTGTTCGGATTACCGACTAATGCGATATGTATTGTGTGCTTACCCAAGAAATTCTTTTGTTTTTCAAACGGGACGAACTTAAATCAGCCTGCAAAAATAATCGGTAATAAATAAATCTGCTTACGAAATCGGGAGTTAAACGGAGAGTAAGAGAGTGCGGAGTACGAAGTTCTTCTCTCCCTATACTTCGCAACCGTCACTAAGTACTTTCTTTGCCTGCCCTGCGTACTACCTAAAAATGGTATTGTCTTCGCGTCAAATAGATCGTCCCTTTACAGTACAAATCGTGGTTTGATAGATTGCTTTTTGTACAGTTCTTTTCAATCAGAATTTTCTCATGTTTAGCCCCCAGGCTGAGTGGGGGCTTTTTTCTTAACCAAAAAAATTAGTTATAAAATACTAAAAAAATTAGTTGTTAATAAAATAATTACCCTACCTTTATTGAATCAATAAATTTGAAAAACAAAAACTACCATTATGTCAAACGCTGAAAAATTAAAAGCATTAAAGCTCACGATAGACAAAATTGATAAGGACTTTGGAAAGGGCAGTGTGATGATGATGAATGAGAGGAGCCAGGAACCGACTGAGGTTGTTTCTACCGGTTCTATTGGTTTGGACATCGCTCTTGGAATTGGAGGTTTGCCCCGCGGTCGTGTGGTTGAAATATATGGGCCGGAATCATCGGGAAAAACAACTATTGCGACTCATGTTATTGCTGAGGCTCAGAAAAAAGGTGGCATGTGTGCTATTATCGATGCGGAGCATGCGTTTGACAGCAGCTATGCGCAGAAATTGGGAGTAGATGTAGATAACCTACTAATTTCTCAGCCTGACTATGGTGAACAAGGATTAGAAATTGCCGACCGCCTTATACTTTCCGGAGCGCTTGATGTTGTCGTCATTGACTCCGTTGCTGCTTTGGTACCTAAAGGTGAGCTCGAAGGTGAAATGGGTGATAGCAAAATGGGATTGCAGGCCCGCCTGATGTCTCAAGCTTTAAGAAAATTGACAGCAACAATCAGCAAAACAAATACGATCTGTATTTTCATTAACCAGCTTCGAGAAAAAATCGGAGTGATGTTTGGCAACCCGGAAACAACAACCGGTGGTAATGCGTTGAAGTTTTATGCTTCAGTCCGTCTTGATATCAGACGAATGGCTCAAATCAAAGATGGCGAAGAAGCAATTGGTAACAGGGTAAAAGTAAAGGTTGTAAAAAATAAAGTTGCACCACCGTTTAGAAGCGCTGAATTCGATATCGTTTTCGGAGAAGGAATATCCAAAAACGGGGAGATTATCGATATGGGGGTTGAACTAAATATCGTTCAGAAAAACGGAAGTTGGTTCAGCTATGGAAGCGACAAACTCGGGCAGGGGCGTGATGCAGTGAAGCAATTGTTGACTGACAATCCTGGGCTCGCTAATGAAATTGAAGCAAAAATCAGGGAAAAGATAAAGGAGATGCAAGTCGCATAACCTTAAACTTATTATGGGTTGGTAAATATCGGGTCCTGCTTCGGCGGGACCTTGTTTTTATGGCTAGTTGAAGTGGACCTGCCTAAAAAAACAAAGGGGTCAGAATAGATATTCAACCCCGTTTTAAAATCCAATATCCTATGAAAAACCAAGGTAAAGATAGTAGAAATCATTCAATTCTGCAAGACTCCGCCATTATATATTTTTGGCCCTCAATTCTTAAGAAGTTGCTCAGAAACAATGCGGTTACTCTCCTTATCAGCCACCTTTAAGACGTAACTTCCCTTTTCCAGGGTGGAAATATTAACCACCTGGAGACCTGGCTGAAGCTGTTTACTCATCCTGAGGGTCCCTAATGCATCCATTATTTGGATTTCGATATTGTGGCTGGTCCGGATGATTAAAAGCTTGTCAACCGGGTTTGGATAGAATTTGAAATCGACATCCGCCGACAACGCCACCTGCATGGTCTTTGAATAAATTGTTCGACCAGACTTGCTAATAAATTTGATCCTGTAAAAATCAGTTCCATTTTGCGGTGAGTTGTCGGTGGCTCCATAGTTCATAGTCGTGTCAGAAATCTTCAATGCGCTGACGGTTTCATAACGCATCCCATCAATACTTCTTTCGACGATAAAATAGGCACCGTCGTTGGTATCATTGATCTTCCAAAAAATGTCTACTGTATTTGCACCTCTGACTGCACAGGAAATATCAGCGAAGAAAGACAACCGGTCCACCTGGCTGGAGTCGTCCTGATCGATACTCGTATCGACTGATTGTTGTGCTACGGACACGAGACTCCATAGCAAAGTGATTAAGGTAAGCCAACACCGATTCATAGAAAATGGGTAGTAACAAAAAGAGTTTCCACTAAACAAATTCCGTGCCGTCTTGTACAACGACCATGAATAGGTGCTAATTTTCTTTCTGATGTTATAGTCTTCTTAAAAAAATTACATTCGCTCCTGAAGTCCCTCAAACGATTTTTATGGCACAACTCAATAAAATGGGTAGCAGCAAACGCGTTGCTCTCATCGCCCATGATAATAAAAAGAAAGAACTGATCGAATGGTGTGTTTACAATAAAAACGCATTGGCCCGCCATAAGCTATATGCTACCGGAACCACGGGAACGTTATTAGAGCAGGCCCTCAACCAAACGATAGTAAAATTCAGGAGCGGACCGCTAGGCGGCGATCAACAAATCGGGGCTCGCATCGCTGAAAAAAAGATTGACGTCTTGATTTTTTTCTGGGATCCGATGGAAGCACAACCACACGACCCCGATATCAAGGCGCTGTTACGTCTCGGAGTTGTTTGGAACATTCCAATTGCGTGCGATCGGGCAACCGCCGATTTCATGCTCACCTCGCCGCTCATGTACGAAGAGTACAATGCAATTTTGCCGGATTATAGCCAGTATTTAAAACGTAATACAAGGTGAAAATCGAATTATCAGAATGGACCAAACAGGATATTGACGGGCTGGTTCAGTATGCTAACAATATCAACGTATGGAACACGCTCCGGGACATGTTCCCGCATCCGTATACAAAAAAAGATGCTGAACATTGGATCAAAATCAACGAGTCGATTTCTCCTCCTCAGAATTTTGCAATTCATGTTGACGGAACTGTCGTAGGAGGCGCAGGGGTCGTTGTTAAAGAAGACATTTATCGCAAGAATGCTGAAATCGGGTATTGGCTCGGGGAGCCTTTTTGGGGAAAAGGCATCGGAACTGAAGTGGTAAGGTTGCTGACTCAATATACATTCTCACATTTCGACGTAAACAGGATCTATGCAGAAGTCTTTTCAAACAATCCTGTTTCAATGAAAGTGCTCGCAAGGAACGGATATCATGAAGAAGGGATCCATCGGCATGCTATTATAAAAAATAATGAATTGTTAGATGCACATCTTTGGGTAAAATTCCGATCCGCCGAATAAAACATGCCGAAAACTTTTTTGAGAAGATTTATGATTTAATTTCAGTGGCTCATCCCCGAATTGCTCAAATCACTTTTATGACAAGATTATTTTTGCTGATGTTCGTTGCAACAAGTTGCTTGCACGCATGGTCGCAATCTACTTTTTTGAAAACGTCCCAACAACAACTTGAACTTGAGAAAAAGTTCGACACGTATCCTCACTCTCAAAATATTAACCAGCTCATTAAAGATATGTCGGCACATCCGCATCATGTCGGATCACCGGGGAACAAAATGGTTTCAGAGTACATCGTGAATAAATTTAAAAGCTATGGATATGAAGTAAACGTTGAAACATTTTATGTTCCTTTTCCAACTCCGAAAACGAGGATACTGGAGATGACTGAACCCGGAAAATACAAGGCAACTTTGAGTGAGCCCGCATTAAAAGAAGATGCGACTTCGGATCAGACCAACGAGCAATTACCTCCTTATAATTGCTGGTCGCCCGATGGAGATATTACAGCCGAATTAGTTTTTGTGAACTATGGTGTACCTGAAGATTACGACCAGCTTCAGCGTTTGGGTATAGATGTTAAAGGAAAGATTGTAATCGCAAAGTATGGACGCTCCTGGCGTGGCATCAAGCCAAAAGTTGCACAAGAACATGGTGCAATTGGGTGTATTATTTATTCCGATCCGCACGAAGACGGGTACTTCGCTGGCGATGTTTACCCGAAAGGCTCTTTCAAAAATGAATATGGAGTTCAAAGGGGATCGGTACTTGATATGCCGGTTTATCCTGGCGATCCACTGACACCCGGAACTGGCGCCACCAAAGATGCAAAAAGACTAGGTCGAAAAGATGCGGGGAACTTGTTAAAAATCCCAGTGCTGCCAATCAGCTATCACGACGCGGAACCGCTACTACGTGCACTTGAGGGACCCGTTGCTCCGCCATCTTGGAGAGGAGCACTTCCGTTTACGTATCATGTCGGTCCCGGAAAAACAAAAGTGCATTTAAAACTTGAATTCAATTGGGATCTCAAACCGCTGAATAATATCATTGCAAAATTGCCCGGTGCCGAAGTTCCGGATGAATGGGTGATCCGCGGAAATCACCACGATGCCTGGGTCAATGGAGCAAGTGATCCGATCAGCGGCCAGGCTGCGTTACTCGAAGAAGCAAGGTCGATCGGAGAACTTGCAAAAACAGGTTGGAAACCGAAACGCACAATTGTTTTTTGCGCATGGGATGGTGAAGAGCCTGCATTGTTAGGTTCAACCGAATGGGTAGAATATCATGTGGATGAATTACAGCAAAAAGGAGTGATTTATATTAACACGGACGACTATGGCAAGGGATTTTTTGAGGCAGCAGGATCTCATGCACTTGAGCCATTAATTAATGATATTGCTTCTTCGGTAATGGATCCGGAAACAAACATCAGTATCCTGGACCGGAAACGATATAAAAATATTATCGACAACGAGAATTCCAAAACGCAACAAGAACTTCTTAGTAAAAAAACAATCCAAATTGAAGCGCTTGGATCTGGCTCTGATTTTTCGCCCTTTCTTCAACATGCCGGAGTTCCATCAATCAACCTCGGTTTTGGCGGCGAAAATGCCGGTGGCGAATACCATTCAATTTATGATTCATATGATAACTTTCGCCGGTTCAAGGATCCCGGTTTCGTATATGGTGTGGCGTTAGTAAAGACAGCCGGACGGCTGACCCTTCGAATGGCTGACGCCGAGATATTACCCTTTGACTTCAGATCGCTTTCTAAAACAATCGATAGTTATTTATCCGAATTGGTAACACTACTGGATCAAATGCGTCAACGAACGACAACAGAAAACGTTTTGATTCACGAAAAAATTTATTCCTATACTGACGATCCAACAAAAAACCTATCGGCTCCACCTGCCAAGGAAGAAGTACCATTTTTGAATTTTGCCAACATTCAAAACGCGTTGCGGGAATTGGACAACACATCAAATCGATTGTCAGACACACTTTCTAAAGTCACCATTCCCGCTACAAAGCAAAAAGATATTAACCAACTTTTGTATCGGGCGGAACAACAACTCTTGTCAGCCTCCGGTTTGCCAAAGCGGTCGTGGTACAAACATTGCATATATGCACCGGGTCTTTACACGGGCTATGGAGTTAAAACGTTGCCGGGAATAAGAGAAGCCATTGAACAACGAAATTGGAAAGAAGCGCAGGAGCAGATAGAATTGGATGCAACAATTATCAAAAAATTCAACGATTACCTTGCTGCAATCATAAACCATCTGTAATAAATGTATGATAACTATGTTGGACATGTTCGCCCTTTCATGTCGCATTAAAAAATCTTTTGAAAAAATTTCTACGATATTTTCTGCGCGTCATCGCGGGCCTGGTTGTCCTGTTCCTGCTGATTGGTATTGCCGCGTGGATATACATCTCTTACAATAAAGCGTCAATTCTATCAACTGTAAAAAAAGAATTGAATAGTCGAATCAACGGACAAGTGACGATCGGTGATATCGATGCGAGCTTTTGGCAGACCTTTCCTCACGTTTCATTCGGGCTTGTGAATGTAACGATTCGGGATAGCTTATGGAATCAACATCACCATGACCTCCTGAAGGCAGATAAAATATTCGCGAATCTGAATATTTTCAAACTATTTACTGGTCACCTCAGTGTTGAGAAAATAATTATCGATAAGGCGTCGGCTTATTTATACACCGATACATCAGGCTATGACAATACCAAAATAGTCAGATCAAAACCAGCATCATCAAAATCAACTTCTCCCCGATTTCCATCCATCGAAATAAAAAATTCCACAATATTTGTGGAGAAGGCTGACAAAAACAAATTCTTCAGTTTCTCAATAAACAAATTAAACGCAAATGCCAATGAGACTGAAGAAGGTAAACCACTCTCATTTGATGTGAACATGACTGCGATTGTGCACACAATGTCGTTCAACAGAAATCGCGGGAGTTTTTTAGAAGAGAAAAATGTTTCCGGTAAGTTCAAGATTCAATTCAGTCAGCAAAGTAAAATCCTGGAATTTGAAAACATACAATTGTTTATCGACAAACATCCTTTTGTTTGCTCCGGAAAATTTTTTCTAAATGTTGTTCCCGCACCTTTTCGACTTTCGGTACAAACTGAAAATATTGCTTATAAAAAAGCTACGGCCCTGTTAACGAACAATGTCAGAAAGAAACTCGATCTCTATAACATCGAAAACAATATTATCCGTGTCAACGTAACCGTTGACGGAACAGATCCTGAAGATCATAATCCCCTTATCAAACTCAATGTTACTGTTAGAAATAGTAACGTAACGGCACCATTTGCAAACTTTGATCATGCCTCATTCGATGCGTACTTTACAAATGAACAGGTTAAAGGAAAAGGACGTGTGGACGCAAATTCAATGCTATCATTTAAGTTTTTCTCTGGTATTTGGCAGAATGTTCCGCTAAGATCAGACACTGTTGTTGTAAGCAATCTTGTCAATCCTTTACTCTCCTGCGATCTGCATTCCAATTTTGATCTCACTGCGCTCAATTTACTTACCGACTATCAAACCATTGAGTTTATCAAAGGAACTGGTGTATTGAATCTGACTTACAAAGGGCCCGTGACAGACGACGATAGCGTTGAAAAAAACATCAATGGATCGATCCAACTTGACTCAGCATCGCTAAATTATCTTCCAAGAAATTTTTCTCTGACTAAATGCACAGGAAAGATAGACTTTATAGACAAGGACATGAATATTGATAATTTCATCGCGCATACTGCTAATAGTGAGTTTATCATCAATGCAAGAGTTAAAAACATGCTTTCGTTGATCGGGAAAACCGAAGAAAAGCCATTGCTTGACTGCTCTATCAGTTCGTCCAAATTAAATATCAATGATTTTACTTCTTTTTTAAAAAGAAAAAAAGCGCCCATTGAAAAGAAGAAAAGAAAAATTCTGTTCGTAAAGACAGTATCAAAAATGATGAGTATAATGAACGATGCTGAAATCCATCTACAGCTAAATGCAAAACAGCTTGTGTACAAAAAATTCTTTGCGACCAATGTTTCGTCCACAATATTATTAAACACAGACAAAGTTCAGATCACCGATATGAAACTTGCTCATGCCGGCGGCGAGCTATCGATGACAGGATCACTTCTAAATAATGGAGAAGAAAATTCATTGTCGCTCAAAACAAAAATGTCTAAGATGGATATTAACAAACTGTTTGCTGCATTTGACAATTTCGGACAACACGCTATAACGGAAAAAAACATCAAGGGGAAACTCGATGCAGATGTCGACCTGAATGGAATAATTTCCTCAAAGGCAGAAATCCTTCCTAACAGTTTGAAAGGAGTGATAGATTTTAATATTCGCGATGGCGAGCTGATCGAGTTTGAGCCTGTTGAAAAAATCTCACAGTTTGCCTTTAAGAACCGGGATTTTTCAAACATACATTTCGCCGAATTGAAGGACAAATTCGACCTGGATGGATCCACAATTAAAATCAACCGCATGGAAGTCCATTCCACAGTGTTAACCATGTTTGTCGAAGGTAGTTACGATCTCCAAAAAGGAACCGATATGAGTATTCAAATTCCATTGAGTAATCTAAAAGAAAAAAATGCAAATATAGAAGACGGCAACCGCGGCGTCAACAGCAAAACCGGCGTGAGCGTACGCCTGAGGGCAAAAACCGGCGACGATGGGAAATTGAAAATTAGTTGGGACCCGTTTAAGAAAGCACTGAAGAAGGCGCGTGCAGAAGGAAAGGGATAGACATATGTGATGAATGTTATAAATTCTGTAATTCAATCTCTCTAATAAATTTCACACTCATCACACTCATCACATTCATCACATTTGTCTTAAATTTACAGGCTCCAAAAAATTGTACTCAATGGAATTTAAACTTCATTCTCAATATAAACCGGCGGGCGATCAGCCGGAAGCAATTCGGCAGCTGACCGAAGGAATATTGCAGGGAGAAAGATATCAGACACTCTTGGGCGTAACCGGATCCGGGAAGACTTTTACGATGGCAAACGTTATCCAGAACGTTCAAAGACCAACGCTGGTATTGACTCATAACAAAACGCTTGTTGCCCAGTTGTACGGAGAGTTCAAACATTTTTTTCCTGACAATGCTGTAGGATATTTCGTTTCTTATTATGATTACTATCAGCCGGAAGCTTACATGCCCGTTAGTGATGTGTATATCGAGAAGGATCTTTCTATCAATGAAGAGCTTGACAGATTAAGATTACATGCTACTACCGAGTTATTGAGCGGTAGAAGAGATATTATCGTAGTTGCTTCCGTCAGTTGTATTTATGGTATCGGTAACCCCGAAGAATTTGAAAACGGTATAATCAGAATACGGGAAGGTCAAACCATTTCAAGACAAGGCTTTCTTCATTCACTGGTCAACTCATTGTATAACCGCAACCAGGAAGAATTCAAACGGGGGAGCTTTCGCGTAAAAGGAGATACTGTGGATGTGAACCTGCCATATCTTGATTACGGTTATCGTGTTACTTTTTTTGGAGATAACATTGAAGAGATCGAAAGCCTCGATATAAAAACAGGGAAGCGCATAATGCGAATGCAGAACGCAGCAATTTTTCCTGCAAACTTATATCTCGCACCAAAAGACATGTTGCAACAAGTCATCTATGAAATACAAGATGAGCTTGCCGCACAAGTGGCGTACTTCAAAAATGCCGGGAAATTTATAGAGGCACAGCGATTGAGTGAGCGCGTAAATTTCGATGTTGAAATGATCCGCGAACTCGGATACTGCAACGGCGTTGAAAACTATTCACGATTTTTCGACAGGCGTCGTCCGGGAACAAGACCATTCTGCCTACTCGATTATTTTCCAAAAGATTTTTTATGTGTGATTGATGAAAGTCATCAGACCGTTCCCCAAGTAAGCGGCATGTACGGCGGTGATCGCAGCAGGAAACTAATTTTGGTTGATTATGGTTTTCGATTACCATCAGCATTGGATAATCGTCCGTTAAATTTCCACGAGTTTGAATCAATGATTGGTCAAACCGTTTTTGTTTCGGCCACCCCGGGCGATTATGAACTTGAAAAAACAGGAGGCGTGGTAGTTGAACAAGTGGTCCGTCCAACAGGTTTGTTGGATCCGCCAATTGAAATTCGTCCGAGCGTAAATCAAATTGATGATCTGTTAGACGAAATCGAAAAACGGGTTACAAAAGGAGACAGGGTGTTGGTGACTACATTGACAAAAAGAATGGCCGAAGAAATGGACAAATATCTTCATCGTCTAAATGTCAAATCAAAATATATTCACAGCGAGGTTGACACGTTGGAACGTGTTGAAATATTACGCCAGTTGAGATTGGGAGAAATTGATGTATTAGTGGGTGTGAATTTATTGAGAGAAGGGCTGGACCTTCCGGAAGTTTCACTTGTTGCAATACTTGATGCAGATAAGGAAGGATTTCTCCGAAATGAAAGATCGCTCACGCAGACAGCAGGTCGTGCAGCAAGAAATGTGGACGGACTTGTAATTTTCTATGCTGATATCATGACAGTAAGTATGCAGCGTACAATTGATGAAACAAGTCGACGCCGGGAAAAACAAATTGCATATAACAAGGAGCACAATATCACGCCGAAGACTATTGTAAAATCAAAACAACAAGTCTTCGCACAAACATCTGTCCTCGATATAAAAGGCTACGATCCTGAAAATCCTTATGCAATTGCACCCGGTGAAGATCTTGTAACCGTTGCTGCGGAAGAACAACAGGAATACAAAACGATTCCCCAGGTAGAAAAAGAAATCTCAAAAATTAAGAAAGAAATGGAAAGGGCTGCACGAGATTTAGATTTTATGGAAGCAGCGCGGCTAAGAGATAACATGTTTGCTATGCAAAAGCAACTTGAATCACTGAAGAAATAACATTCGAGAGAGCGAAGAGCGGAGTACGGAGCGCGAAGCAAGAAACGCTCTCCGTACTCTTTACCCGGATTCACTCATTCTGATCTCAAACTCTTCACGGGATTTGCAATTGCAGCCTTGATCGCCTGGTAACTCATTGTTGCAAAAGCAACAAACAATGCGAATGAAAGTGCAAGCGCAAATGTCCACCATGTTACATTGATTCGATAAGTAAAATCCCTCAACCATGCATTCATCACGTACCATCCAATTGGCGCTGCAATCACAAATGCAATTAATATCAGCTTTACAAAATCCTTTGAGAACATCGCCACAATTTGTTCTAACGATGCACCCAAAACTTTTCTGATTCCGATTTCTTTTGTGCGTTGTTCAGCAGCAAATATTACAAGTCCTAATAAACCCAGGCATGAAATTAATATGGCAAGTGTTGCGAACAGAACAGATAATTTAGAAATGATCAACTCCCCGCTATACATTTTTTTGAATTCCTCATCCACAAATTGGTAAGCAAATGCAAATTCTGGATTGATCTCCTTGTAAACTTTTTCAAGACTTGCGAGCGCTTCTATCGTCTGACCAGGTTTTGTTTTCACGATAATAACGCCAAAGTATTCACCTTCTTTTATATCAAGCATGACAGGTAATATCGGATCTCGTAATGAGCGTGTGTGATAATCTTTCAGCACGCCAACGATATGTCCTTTCTTTGCCCACGCCGAAACCCGTTTTCCAATTGGGTCTTTCATTCCCATTCTTCTCACGGCTTCTTCATTAACAAGAAATGCATCAGTAGAATCGGTGGGATATTGCATGGAGAAATCACGGCCTTCCACAATTTTTAATTTCATCAGTTTGACAAAATCAAACCCGACCGATGCAGGATTAAAACCAACAGCATCATTCTTTCCTTTACCTTCCCAATTAATCGCATCTGGCGCGGCAATAAAATTCATTGATTGTGGTGTTTCGGTACTTCGATCAACCGTTGCAATGCCGGGCTTGTTAGATGTTTCCTGTTTAAATAAGAGATAGTTCTTGATATTCGATAATTCTCCTTCAATCCGGATATAGATAAGATTTTCGCGGTTATATCCAAGGTCGGAAGATTGGATATAATTAGTTTGTCTAACTATTACGATCGTGGCAATTAATAACAAAATTGAAAGTGTAAATTGAAAAACAGTCAATCCCTTTCTGAATAATATCGAGTTGGAAGTAAATTTCACCACGCCTTTCAATACACGTACGGGTTGCAACGCCGATAAATAAAGCGCTGGATAGCTTCCTGCAATGAGCCCGGTTCCAATGACAACAGAAAATAGAGAAAGCCAGAAAAATTTGTCCGCGAAAGGAAAATCAATATGCTTCTGCGTGAAATAGTTAAACTGCGGTAGCAATATCGCAAGGAAAATTATCGAGAGGATCATGGAAAGAACAGCAAACATCAGTGATTCGCCATAAAATTGTGCGATCAACTGCGCCCGGCTCGAGCCTACAACTTTTCTCAGCCCAACTTCCTTTGCACGTTTCATGGAACGGGCCGTAGCCAGGTTCATGAAGTTGATGCATGCAATAAGCAAAATAAAAATTGCCACGCCACTAAATATTCTCACATATTCGATTCGCCCGGTTGTCGGCTTACCATTTACAAAAACATTTTTCAAATACATATCGCCGAATGATTGCAGTCCGAATTCGGTTTTAACTCCTGGAGTCTTTTCCATCCTGGACTGAAGCAACCGATTAATTTTTGACTCAACAATCTTTGCATCAGCGTTGGAAGCAAGCTGAACATAAGTTTGAAAAGAACTTGACGCCCACTCCAATCGTGATTTCTGTGCCTGCCAACTAAGCAGAAAATCAAATTGTAAGGAACTTTCTTTCGGGATGTTTTCAAATACAGCGGTCACCATGAGTGGTAAGTCTGACCGGTTTTCATATCTAATTGTTTTACCAATGGCATCCTGAGGTGACTTAAAGAATATGTCAGCTACTTTTCGTGAAATCGCAACATTGGTAACTGTCTTCAACGCGTTCGTTGCATCGCCGGCCAGGACAGGATAGCTAAACATTTTCAAAAAATCTTCACCCGCTCTCGCCCCATTAAACTTGATGATCTTTTCTCCAACCTGTAAAGTTTCGGAATGACCCCAGGGCAACTCATAGCCCGTAGCATAAAACGCGACGTTCTTGACTTCCGGTAATTTCTCTTTAAGGTCCTCCATCAAAAAAACAGCCATGTTGTTCCCCTGGGACTGGCGGATCGGCGATTCGTAATTGCCATCGACTTTCCCATTTGCGGTGATGGTTTGATACACCGTGTAAAGTGTGTTACCGTCCTTATGAAAGTTATCAATGCTTTTTTCGTCCTTTACCCAAAGAAAAATAAACAGGCAGCAGGTCATGCCAAGAGACAGGCCGAGAACATTGATGAGCGAGAAAATTTTATTGCGACTAATATTTCGCCACGCAATTGTTAAATAATTTTTAAGCATAACGGAAGTATTAATTCTGTCTTTGTTGATCGAGACACGAGGACTTGAATATATTTTTTCATCCTAATAAAATGCCGGAAATATGAATTGCTGATAATCAGCCGATAGATATTTTTGTGATGGAACTCAACTGTACGGTTTCGTTACGAGTTTGTGTCCGGGTGTGAAAGAACAATACAGAGGAGGATCAAAACCTTAACTTCGCGGTATGAAAAAATTATTCCTTCTGGATGCAATGGCGCTAATTTTTCGCGCTTATTATGCTTTGATCCGCAGCCCCAGAATTACTTCAAAAGGAAAGAATACAAACGCACAATTTGGTTTTACAAATACATTGGTTGAATTGATCAATAGTCAGAAACCTTCACATATGGCCGTTTGTTTCGATACAGAAGCGCCAACTGAGCGGCACGTTGATTTCACGGATTATAAAGCAAATCGCCAGGATGCTCCCGAAGATTTATTAATCGCGATACCGGATATTAAAAAAATTATAAAAGGATTCAATATTCCGATTGTTGAGGTCGATGGATACGAGGCAGATGATGTTGTTGGGACATTGAGCAAGCAGGCTGCACAGGCAGGTTACGAAGTTTTCATGGTGACCCCGGATAAAGATTATGGCCAACTCGTATCGGACACCATTAAGATTTACAAACCCGGATACCAGGGTGGAGATGCAGAGATCATTGGACCCAATGAGGTAACATCTAAATGGAACATCAAAGAGGTTTCGCAAATCATAGATATTCTCGGTTTAATGGGAGATGCAGTCGACAACATACCGGGCATTCCGGGCGTAGGGGAAAAAACGGCAGCTAAATTACTCGCTGAGTACAACACGCTGGAAAATGTACTCGCAAACGCGGACAATATAAAAGGAGCTCTTGGAGAAAAAGTAAAAGCCGGGAAAGATCTTGCCATTATGAGTAAAAAACTGGCTACTATTATTACCGATGTTCCTGTTCAATTTCACGAGGATGATTTCAAATTAAAAGAAATCAATAAAGATGCACTGGTCGATGTGTTTGCTGAACTCGAATTCAGAAGTATTGCAAAAAGAGTTTTGGGTGAAGAGACACCATCTTCAAATGGACAAAAGCCTGTGGCAACGGGAGTCCAACAAGACCTGTTTGGAAATGTTGTTGAAAAAGCAGCAAAACCAAGAACCGAGGACGTTGAGGAACCTGCGGCACTCATACCTGAAAATAACATATCGAATACACCACACCGTTATACTGCTGTTCAAACCGATGAAGAAATACAAAGTTTGGTGAAACAACTAATGTCGCAAAAGGAAATTTGCTTTGATACGGAAACAACGGGCATTGATGCCAACGATGTTGAGTTAGTTGGATTAAGTTTTTCTTTTGTTCCGGGTGAGGCATACTATGCTCCTTGTCCCGCTGACCAGGAACGCACTAAAAAAATTCTGGCTTTTTTCGATCCGTTGTTCAATGATGAGAAAAAACTATGGGTCGGGCAAAACGTAAAATATGATCTGTTGGTTTTAAAATGGTACGGAATAGAAGTTAAGGGAGAAATTTTCGATACGATGCTTGCACATTATGTCATCGAACCTGATGGCAAACGCGGAATGGATCTATTGAGTGCCCAATATTTAAAATACGAACCGGTTCACATTGAAGAGTTGATCGGAAAGAAAGGGAGGGCTCAAGGCAACATGCGTGATGTTGAGATCGAAAAAATCAAAGATTACGCTGCTGAAGATGCTGACATAACTCTCCAATTAAAAAACGTCTTCACACCACTTTTGAAAACAAAGGAGGTCGAAAAAGTATTTAATGAAGTAGAAAATCCGCTGGTAAAAGTGCTGACCAGCATGGAGTATGAAGGAATAAGAGTTGACGTTGAATTTTTGAACCAGTATTCAAAACAATTGGATAACGAAGCAAAGGAAGCTGAGGAAAATGTGTATAAACAAGCAGGCGTACGTTTTAACTTGTCATCCCCGAAGCAACTTGGTGAAGTGTTATTTGAAAAACTTCAACTTGATCCGAAAGCGAAGAAAACAAAAACCGGGCAGTATGCAACGGGTGAAGATGTGTTGATTAAACTTTCACATCAAAATAAAATTGTTGACGATATTCTCGCCTATCGTGAATTAACGAAGTTAAAATCAACCTATGTCGATGCGCTACCGGGAATGATCAACCGAAAAACTGGTCGCGTTCACACAACCTATGGACAAGCAGTTGCAGTTACTGGCAGATTGGCGAGCAACAATCCAAATCTTCAAAATATTCCCGTAAGAACGGAACGCGGACGTGAAATTCGAAAGGCGTTTATACCGAGAGATGAGAACCATATACTTCTTTCCACTGATTACTCGCAGATAGAATTGCGCATCGTTGCAGCAATCAGCGGAGATCCGAATATGTGTCTTGCCTTCAAAGAAAATAAGGACATCCACACTGCTACCGCCGCGAGAGTGTTTAATGTGGATGAAAAGGATGTCACGAAAGAGATGCGCTACAAAGCAAAGAGCGTGAATTTTGGAATCATCTACGGACAGGGTGCATTTGGCCTCGCAGATAATTTAGGCATCAGCCGTTCAGAAGCAAAAGAAATTATCGATAACTACAAGAAGCAGTTTTCCAACATTCAGAAATATATGGATGACACCATCAATTTTGCGCGCGAACATGGATATGTGCAAACGCTGATGGGCCGCAAACGCTGGCTTCGCGATATCAATTCCTCCAACTTCACCGTCCGCGGATTTGCGGAACGAAACGCGATAAACTCTCCTATCCAGGGTACCGCTGCCGATATGGTTAAACTTGCTATGATCAAAATCCACGAGGAATTCGAAAAACATAAGTTTAAGTCCAAGATGTTGCTTCAGGTTCATGACGAACTTGTATTTGACGCCTATAAGGATGAGGTTGAGATCATAAAACCCATTATAATTCGTTGTATGAAAGACGCTTTACCTCTGCCAAACGAGGTTCCGGCCGACGCAGGAATTGGCGCAGGAATTAACTGGCTGGAAGCCCACTAAAAGCTCTCATTTTAACATTTCTTTTAGAAATGGAGACAAAACTTTAATGCTATTGGGAAGTCATAGATATGGTGTTTATCATGCCCTTGGCATGATTTTATGCTTAAAATTTCTCATATGAAACTATTTACTCCTAAGCTGTTGCTTGTCTGCGGTGCTGTTTTAATAGTCAGCTTCAGTAGAGCTCAATCAGACTGGCCGAAAGTAATTAATGCCGCTGATGGCACAATTATAAAAATATATCAGCCGGAACCTGAATCTTATGCAGGAAATACACTGAAGTTCAGGTCAGCCATTTCAGTTTCAGAAAACACTGATAATGGCAACACCGATCCTGTATTCGGAACATTTTGGGCAACTTCAAAAATGCAGACAGATCGCGACAATCGCAGAATGTTTATAGAATCAATCAAGGTTACAGATATCAAAATTCCATCTGTCAGTGACGCAAATAAGCTGGAGTTTATCAGAACAACACTCGAGTATCAATTCCCAGATGCTGCCGGTCAATTTTCTATTGATGAAATATTGACTTCACTCGATCAAAACCAGGAGGCGGCTAAACTTTCAAACGACATCAGTACAAAGCCGCCAAAGGTTATTTATACCAAGCAGAAATCAATGCTTGTAGTGATAGATGGGACTCCAAAATTGCAGAAGAATACAAATTGGAACCTTGACGTTGTCGTGAACAGTCCATTTACTATTGTGAAACACGACGACGGACAGTATTATTTGTTTGGTGCGCATCACTGGTATGTTGCGCCGGAAGCTACGGGTCCATATACTTACACAAATGACAACGTTCCTCAAAATCTGAAAGACATTGAATTTTCATTGAATCAACAGATCGCACAAAACGATAACAACAACGCCAATAATAACGATCAAAATAAACAGTCCAATGATAACGGTATCTACAATATAGTAGTGAGCACCGTCCCTACCGAATTAGTTCAATCGGATGGTGAGCCCAATTTTTCACCTATCGAGGGAACAACATTGCTATATGTGAAGAATTCTGCAAACGATATTTTCATGGACCTGAATTCCCAACAATATTTTATTTTAATATCGGGTCGTTGGTACAGATCAAAAAATCTTAGTACAGATGATTGGCAATTTATTCCTGCGGACAGATTGCCCGCAGATTTCGCGAGGATTCCTGAAGGTTCTCCAAAAGACAATGTCCTCGCAAGCGTTGCAGGAACCGATGCTGCAAAAGAGGCAGTGATGGATGCACAGATTCCACAGACAGCTAAGGTGAATCGTAACACGGCAACAACAAATGTGACATACAACGGCGTTCCGGAATTTGAAGATATTCCCGGCACGCATATGGAACGCGGAGTGAATACTTCGTCTACTGTTCTCCGTTATAAAGGCTTGTTCTATACTATTGACAATGGGGTTTGGTTTGTTTCTGACCGCGCCATAGGTCCTTGGTCGGTTGCCACTGAAAGACCAGATGAAGTTGATTTAATTCCTCCGGACAATCCAGCTTATAATAGTAAATACGTTTACGTATATGACGTAACTCCGGATTACGTGTATATGGGTTATACACCGGGTTACCTGAATAGTTATGTATATGGCCCGACTGTCGTTTATGGAACCGGCTACTATTATAATCCATGGTATGGTGGTTACTATTATCCGCATCCTTGGTCATGGGGATTCAACTTTGGTTATAATCCGTGGTACGGGTGGAGCTTTGGATTTGGATATAGTTGGGGCTGGTTCAATGTAGGCTGGGGCTGGGGCGGATGGTATGGTGGCTGGTGGGGTCCTTCTGTGTATCACCCATGTTATTATTATGGCTGGCATGGTGGAGCGTATGCTTATGGATATTACAGCAATCATTATTACGCCAATAATTATAATGTTCATTATAATAATAATATCTATCAAAACAGAAATGGTGTATCAACGAGAGGCGCAATGAGGTATGGCCCAAGTACGCCGAGACAATTCTCCGGAAGACCCACGGCGAATGGCAACGGCACTGGAGGAAACTCCAGCAATAGACCTTCTTCACTTGGCAACAGGCCATCTTCAAACAGTGTAAGTGGTCGTGGATTTAGATCAGGTCAGAATGCAGCGAGATCAAATAACGTTTTCTCTGACAGGCAGGGAAATGTATATCAAAGAGGACAGCAGGGTGGGTGGCAACAGCGTGAGAACAGGCAATGGCGACCTGTCACCGGGAGCACACAACCTGATGTGATCAGAAATTTAAACAGGCAGCAGCAAATGAGGGATCGGGCTGAAATGAGAACGCAGAATTTTGAAAGAGCGAGAAGTAATTCGTTCAATGGTGGAGGCAGACCTTCATTTGGTAGTGGTGGTGGTGGAGGCAGTTCAAGACCTTCATTTGGTGGAGGCGGGGGTGGAGGTGGCAGCAGATCGTCTGGTGGCGGTGGAGGCGGCGGTGGTCGTCCAGGAAGAAGATAAAATCTTTAAAATATTTACAAGGTTAAGATCGATTGTCAAATCATCTGTAATAGCTAGTATTTGATCTGACAGTTGAGGATTTTTTTTAGTAATTCTAGGGAAACGGATTAATATTTTTTATGCTGCGGGAGGAAAGTCCTGCAGCATTTTTTCTTTAGCCAAAGG
>Ga0068860_100001158_pt1 | contig 28819 bp, 22 predicted proteins | sample KBSSwiS32_FD_66597 | JGI IMG/M metagenome (GOLD analysis project Ga0068860, IMG submission 66597) | Switchgrass rhizosphere microbial communities from Kellogg Biological Station, Michigan, USA - KBS Switchgrass S3-2 | ecosystem: Host-associated > Plants > Roots > Rhizosphere > Soil ... | reverse complement strand
TGCTATTGGTATGCAGGCGTTATGTCAGGAATCGTGAAGACGCTGAAGAAATTATGCTGGATGGGTTTTATAAGTTCTTTAAAGCTTTACCGGTCTTTAGTTACCAGGGAGAAGCTGCCTTGCAGGCCTGGCTCAAAAAAATAATGGTGAATCAATGCCTGATGTTCCTGCGAAGAAAAAAGGTATTTGATATTGTAACTGACACGGTACTGGAAGACATCCCGCTTGAAGAAGCTGCGCTGAACAATTTATCAGCCGCCGAAATTTTTGATATGATTATTCAATTGCCTGTAGGCTATCGAACCGTTTTTAACCTGTACGTAATTGAAGGAATGGCGCATCCGGAAATAGCACAATTGACCGGCATTGCCGAAGGTACTTCCAAATCACAGCTGAGCAAGGCAAGGACATTATTGCAAAAAATGCTCTTACAAAAAGGAATTGATTATGGCAGACAAAAAACAAAATGATATTGATAACTGGAAAGGGATGCTCGATTCCCCGGAAAGTTTACCCGGTGAAGGCATGTCGGATAAAAATGCCGCCTGGGAGAAATTGTACGGTCGGCTTCATGCCAGCCCTGCTCCCAGGACCGCATGGTATTGGATAGCGGCTGCAGTGCTGATAATGATAACTGTTTCGTGGTTAATAACAGGCCGGGAGAAAAACCATATAACAAAGGCCGCGTTGCCGGTTATTAAGGATACAAAAAGCATACAAACATTGCAGCCCGCAAATCTTGGCAAGCAAACGGTTGTTGCAGCAATGGCCTTAACAAAACAACCAACAGCGCGGGCTATTGATGCAGCCCATAAAAAATTATCTTATGGAAATGCAGGGTCTTTTTATACATCGCAGGTTATTGCCGCTTCCATATCAACAGTTGAAAACAAACCCGCCGCGACCATTGCTGTGCCTTTGACCGATGATTCTGCAAAGGTTGTGCTGATATCTGCAACAAAGAAAAAATTGCGTGTGCTGCATGTAAACGAATTGGAAACAATAACTCCATCTGCTTCAGAACAGCTTGCGTTGGCCGCGCAGGAAAAAAGCAATACAAAATTCAGGCTCAAAAACAATGCTTCCGGCAATCTTTCTACGCCGGGAAGACAGGAAGACACAGGCATAAGAATTCCTTTAACCAATTAAATAAATATGAAAAAAATCGCAGTACTGATGCTGGCAACCGGCATCACATTAACAACTATTGCCCAACAGGAATCTACCACCGCTAAAACAATTAAAACCTTTGAGCCGCCAGCCGGAAGCATCAGGAGAATTTTTACTATTGAACTGGGCAAAGGAAACAAGATGCAGGTTGAACTGCCGGATATTGACGACCTGGATCATTTAAACAGCATTGATTCGCTGGTGCGAAATTATTTAGAAGACATCAAACCTTTTAAAGACTCACTGTCAGATGAACTTAGTTCCAAACGTATTGACTACCTGGTTGATTCAACCGGCAAAAACAAAATACGCATACAGGCTTTCCAGCCAAAGGGCTCCAGCTTTCTTGTGACCAACGGCGATATCGCAGCTTTGAAATTAGACCAGGACACCATTAATATTTTAATTCCTGTTTCTTACAATGCCGGTTATTACAGGCAAAAACCTTTAGTGCTTACCCGGTATTGCCGGCTGCGTTTTTTTATCAACCATGCTTCCGATCTCAACAATTATGCAAATGGGTTTCTGAAAGAGAAAATAGAAGCATTGCGGAAAAGCGATCAGCTCCGCTGGGTTCGCTCAGACAGTGACCACTGGACGATCAGCAAGGGAGACAATACTATTTTTGCATCACAGCCAGGCGGGTATGTGCAGGGAAGCAGCCCCGGTGATTTCCTGGAGCTTCATGCTGTTGCCAACCTGCAGAATTATAAAAATTATCTTGACCCGTCTGTCAGCATTGGCGCAAGGGCAATTATCTCCAACAAAATTTTTAAATATGAGATTGGGCTGGCCTGGGAGAAACATTTCCTGTTTGCCAAAGACTCCCAGGGCAGCCTCCAAGCATACAGGAGTAATTTTATAACGCTGGAACTGGGAAGAAAATCATTGCGGCCCAATGAAAAAGGAGGTGGCCCGTATTTTAGTTTTGCCGACCATCTTTCGCTCAGTTACCTGGTAAGCCAGCAGGGATCGCTTTTCGACAAGCATACGTTCCGGCTGGCAACAGGGGGTGTTAGCTGGCAAAACGACCGGATAAAATTAGAACCCCTGATCTATTTCCATGATTTCTTCAAGGGCGCTACGCCGGGTGTACGTTTGTCGTTAAGTTTTTAAACCCAAAAAATCATCTCTTGTTAACTGCTTTAACGTATTCCAAACAGCATTTTTACTTAACTTGATCATGATTTATTATTACGGCGATACAGCATGTCAACTTTTTTCAATACCATTATTCTTCTCGGTATTATCCAGGGCCTGGTTGTAAGCAGCTTGTTGTTCTTTTCCGTACAAAACAAATACCCCAACCGCATACTCGCTGTTTTAATATGGCTGATTTCACTGGCCAGTTTTAACCTGTATGGTAACTATATTAACTGGTTTGGTTCACCCGTTGTCCGGTTTATTGCTGAAATCGTTCCGTTGGTATTGCCCATGGTGTTCGGCCCGCTGATATATTTTTATGTTCTATCCTACCTGGAGCCGGGTTTTCGGATCGGCAAACAACAACGCCGCCATTTTTACCCGGTGTTGATTGACCTGGTGCCCTCATTAACCGTTATAAGTTTTATTGCCGGCATTCTTACAAAACTTATAAAGAATAAGCCGGGGCCATGGGGCGTATTTATCGACAATTATAATGTATACGCGGATATACCCCGTTGGCTATCCATTACTGTGTACCTCTGGTTGGCTGCAAAATACCTTTCTGCCCACAGAGAAAAAAAAGAGGCAGATTCCGGCAAAGGGTTAAATAGCTATAAATGGCTGAACCAGTTTATTAAAGCGTTTATGGTATTCCAGGCTATCTGGCTGCTGTACCTGGTGCCCTATGTAATTCCAAAGTATACCGACTGGATGCTGAATACTTTTGACTGGTATCCAATTTATATTCCGATGGCGATCCTGATTTACTGGATGGGTATTAAAGGTTACATTGTTTCACAGCAGCAAATTACCGCAGATAAAAAAACAAACGGAACGATGGATCCGGTATTGACACAGCAGGTAACAGAAGCCCTGAAAAAAGCCATGGAAGATGATAAAATTTTTCTAAACCCAACTCTCAGCCTGGCAAATGTATCAGCGGCTACCGGTTTCCCGCAAAAAACCATTTCGGCCGTACTCAACCAGCACTTGCAAAAAAGTTTTAATGAATATGTAAACGGGTTCCGCATCAAAGCCTTTACAGAAAAAATCGGCTTGCCTGAAACGAGCCACCTTACCATCGCCGGCATTGCATTTGAATGCGGCTTCAATTCACAGGCAACTTTTCAACGCAGTTTTAAAGACGCCACCGGTAAATCTCCGTCCGAGTTCCGCAAAACCGTTTTTGAAACAGCATAATCATACAGCAATACGGTAAATGCTGCTCAAATCCGGATTTGAGCAGCATTTTGTTTGCTGCAAGCCCGCATTACGCAGAGGTTTGCAATAAATAAGAAAATTTATGCGCAGAACTGTATACCTGTTTTCGTTGTTAGTAATTGCCCCCATTCTTTTATATGGACAGCCCCCTGTTAAAAAACCTGACGGGCAAACAATGTCCTTTTCCTCGATTGACCATACTGTTGCAGACCTAATGGAAAAAGGAGAAGTCACCGGTCTGTACCTGGGTATCATTAACAATGACAAGCCCGTTTTCGTAAAAGCGTTTGGATACAGCAACAAACCGGCCGGTAAAAGATCAGATACCGCCACCAGTTTATATGCGGCGTCACTCAGCAAGTTTCTATTTGGGTATTTGGTTCTCCAGCTCGTCGATAAAGGGCTGATCGACCTGGATAAGCCACTGTACACTTATTTACCAAAGCCATTGCCGGCATACAAAAACTATAGTGACCTGGCCGGCGACGAAAGGTGGAAGCTGTTGACGGCCCGGCACTGCCTCAGCCACAGCACCGGTTTTCCCAACTGGCGCGAATACAGCAATCCGCACCATAATAAAAAACTGGAATTTTTCTTTACGCCCGGAAAATTCTTTTCCTATTCAGGCGAAGGAATTGAATTATTGCAGTTGGTGATTGAAACAATTACTGGCAAGCCCCTGGAAACACTTGCACAGCAAAATATTTTTAAGCCATTTGGTATGCGGCGAACAAGTTTTATCTGGCAGCCCGCTTTCGAAGGAAACTATGCCCGCGGACATGATATGAATGAAGATAGCCTATCCTTGTTTAAAAGAACAGAAGCACATGCTGCAGGCTCTATGCAGACAACCATTGCCGATTATACCCGGTTTATAGCTGCCGCCATGCAGGGTAAAACGCTTGGCGAAAAAACAAAGCAAATCCTGTTCTCGGCTCAAATACCTATAAAATACAATCCAAGGGTCTTTCCACCGGTTGAAAAAGATAGCGTGAGTGACTATCAAAAAATACAACTATCGTACGGACTTGGCTGGGGTTTGTTTAGTACGGCCCATGGAAAAGCATTTTTTAAAGAAGGTCACCTGGAGGGCTGGGAGCACTACTTTATTAGTTTCCCTGCTAAAAAAATGGCCTTTATCATTATGACAAACAGCTCCAACGGGGAAAGTATTTTTAAAGAGCTGGTAGAAAAATTAACCGGCGTTAGCCTGCCATGGCAATGGGAAGGCTATATCCCTTACCGGCCAACGGCAAAATTATCAGCGGAGCAACTGCAAAAATTTACAGGAGCGTATGATGGAAGACTAAAGGCCATTGTTACCCTGGTGAATGGAAAATTAAAAGTTGAATCGCCAACAGTCAATTTATCCAAAACAACTATTTACCCTTCAAACGATCACCATTTGTTTTTAAAAATCATGGAGGCTGATTTTGAATTTGTGAAAGGCCCCGATGGCAGGTTCAACAAAATCATCGCTGACGACGAAGGTGAACACTATGAGCTGAAACGAATAAAATAACCGTGAAATTTATCCCGGTATGCTGAACCCGATATAGTATTTTTTTGCACCATCAAAAATGAAAATTCCAGGTAACGGCTGGTATTACAGGGAACAATGACACTTTCCGGGCTTCTACTTTCAGCGTGTTGTTGTACGGGCTGCCCGTCTGATCAAAATAAATAAAATATGGATTGGCCCGGTTATACACGTTGTACACGCTGAAAACCCAGCTACCCTGTATTTTTCTTTTGCGTTTGTGAATGGGGGTATAAGTAGCTGCAAAATCAAGGCGATGGTAGGCAGGCAGGCGATACTGGTTTACGCGGCTGTATTCCTGGGTGAGCACACCGTTGATAATATAAAACCGCTCGGGCAGCGTGGTGGCATTACCGGTACCATACACGAACACCGCAGAAAGCTTCCATTTTTTATTGAGCTCATAGGTACTTACCACAGACAGGTCATGGCGGCGGTCGTATTTTGCAAAATACTGTTCGCCTCCATTCAACTGGGGAAACTTGCGATAGGTCCAGCTGAGTGTATAACCCAGCCAACCGGTCAACCGTCCTTTGTTTTTGCCAATGTATAGTTCGGCACCGTAGCTCCAGCCCCTGCCAAATACAAACTGCTTCTCCGGATCGCTTAAAGACGGCGTATAACCTTCCTTGTATTCAATCTGGTTCTGCATGTTTTTATAATACAATTCCAGCGAGGTCTCGTACATGTTGTCTTTAAAATTCTTAAAAAGCCCGGTCGCATATTGCCAGGCAATCTGCGGTTGCACATAATAGGTACTCGGCACCCATAAATCGGTCGGCAATGTAGATCCGGCATTGCTGACAAGATGAATATACTGCAGGTTCCGTGTTACCGATGCTTTCACCGAAGTACGATCATCAATTGCATAACGAAGCGTGCCCCTTGGCTCAAAACCTCCATAGCTTTTTATTTTCTCCCCGCTTCCATAATGCGTGCTGTCTAACTTATTGCCATTGGCATCTTCTGTATATTTTGTATAGGGTCCCACCTGTTTAAAACTGCTATAACGCAAACCCAGGCTGATCCTGAATTTATCTGTCAGCTCCCAGTCGTCCTGAACATACAAAGCTGCTTCATTTGCATATTTATTGTTGGCATTATTCGGTTTAAACGCTGTGCTGTCCTGGTTACCGCTGAGTATATTAGGCGTAAACATGTGGTGCGTGTAAAGTGCCCCGAATTTGATTTTGTGCTGCGGTGCCGGGTAATAATCGAAATCGGCCTTTGCGTTGAGGTCTTTTATGCCCGATGCCAGCCTGATATTAAAATTGTTTTGGGATGCATTAAAAGCGAAATTGTATTTATTGTATACCAATGTAGTGTTGGCAAACAGCTTGCGGTTGAACACATGGTTCCAGCGCAAGGTGGCAGTGGCATTGCCCCAGGGAATATTGGCGCTGAAAGACCGGCGTGTATTCCTGAAATCAAAAACATCTTTTCCAAAATAGCCGCTGAGGTACAGGCGGTCTTTTTCAGAGATTTTATAATTCACCTTGGTATTGAGATCATAAAAATAATAGCCCGATCCGGAGAACTGGCTGCTCTTCGGAATAAATGGTTTTACCAGCACATCGATATAGGTGCGCCGGGCAGATACAATAAATGAAGCCCTGTCTTTTTTGAGTGGACCCTGAACGGATAGCCTGGAGGCGATTAACCCAATACCGCCATCTACCTGGAACTTGTTGGCATTGCCGTCTTTCATGGCCACATCCAATACTGAAGAAAGCCGGCCCCCATACTGTGCCGGCATACCACCCTTGATCAGCGTAACATTTTTTATTGCGTCTGCATTAAATATAGAGAAAAACCCAAATAAATGACCGGTATTGTATACTACCGCATCGTCCAGGATAATGAGGTTTTGATCGGGGCCGCCACCCCGTACATATAAACCGGTATTGCCTTCACCCGCATTCCGGATACCGGGTAGCAATTGCAGCGTCTTTAGGAGATCCACTTCACCCAGTAACACCGGCAGCGCCTTTACTTTTGCTATTGACAAATCAAACCTGCCCATCTGGGTGTTCTTTACATTTTCATCACGCCGGCGGCCATAGACCACAACTTCCTGGCTGGTACTGGCTTTGGGCACCAGTAAAAAATTGATCTGCCGGTTGGCCGACAATGCTATTTGTACCTGCCTGCTTTCGTATCCGATAAACGAGCATGAGAGTAACTGTTCACCCGCATTGAGCGTGATAGAATAGAACCCGTAAGCATTGCTGTTTACACCTCCACCCCCACCGGCCAACTGTAATGTGGCACCGATAAGCGTTTCACCGGTAATCGAATCCTTTACATATCCGCTGATGGTATACTTGCCTTGCGCAGATGAAGCATGAACAATACAAAACAGGAAAGCAAAAAGAAGAATTATTTTTTTGTAACGGGCATTTGCAATAAATCTCGGCATTGGTTGTGTCACTCAGTTAGCTTTTGTTATGGAGCAACAAAAATAACTCAAACACCCATGCTGGCATAAATATAATTGGGCACCGGCCGCCTGGTATCAAAAAAATAAAAACCCCGGGTAATTTTTACCATTTAAGGTTTTTGTTACCCAGGGGTAGTGAAAAATAACAATATCAAATTCTTGAACCTGCCTTACAGCTGTCATTATAATAATTAAAGACCATTTACTGGCCTTTAACTGTTTATTTTCTTTCATTCATTGCGTAGGCAATACTGTCTGTTTTCTTTTTGGTAGTGTCTTTTTTAGGCACAGTGTCAAGACTTACGGTATTGTACGCAAAAGCGATGCTGTCTTTCTTTTTAGAGGTAGTATCACCTTTCTTAGGTGTAGTATCGCTGATTGCAGTGTTGTAAGCAAATGATGCGCTGTCCTTCTTTTTGGTGGTATCAGCTTTTTTCTTAGGCGTTGTGTCATTGCTCATTGTGCTGGAAAGAACTTGCGCCTGACCGTTACTACCAAATGAACCGTTTGCAAGGAGATTTGCTGCCGAGAAAGAAAGTATAACACCCCCAACGATAAATAATTTTTTCATGATTTCATATTTTTATGTGAGATAATAAACCATGCTAAACAAGAAGGGTGCCATTTACTGGCATGTGAAAAAGAAAATAATTTTTTTTTAGATTTTTTTAATGATTTGTGGAATAATGAGCATAATATTCCACAGGGATCATAGACTATAAGTAGCCCTAATCTGAACAGCAGAAATGAGTTATCAACATTTTAACATGCAGACTACCCTGAAACACAGGTGGGACGGGCCTTTCAGCCATTACCCAGGCATTACAGGTTCTGGAGCAATGCTATTTCTTCAAATTCGTCTTTTAATTTATGGCTTAGCTTTTCAAACACGCTGAAGTATTTCATATATACCTGGTGGTCATTCTTATTGGGATGATAGCTCGCCTGCAACGTAACGGTTTTAGCGGCATCTTCCAAACTGCGGTGAATGCCCATTTCCGTTTGGCTGAGCAACAGCGCCCCGGTACCAATGCTATCGTAGCTATTATTTACGCTTACCGGTTTGCCAAACATGTCAGCAATAACCTGTGCCCATAGCGGGTAAGAAGCAAAGCTGCCATTGATAGAAAGCGTGCTGAATGCGCGGTGTTCTTCCAGGATTTTTCCAATGCTGTAGATTTCGTATAAAATTCCTTCCAGCGTAGCGCGTACAAAATGCTTTTGTTCGTGTTTGATATTGATACCAAAATAGGCGCCCCGTGCATTCGCATTCCATAATGGCGCGCGTTCTCCCAGCAGGTAAGGAAGAAATAATAACCCGCCTGAGCCTGCCGGCGCCTGCATCGCGTCTTTTATCAGGTTATGAACACTGTCGTCCATCCCATACGCTTCATTGAAAACACCAAACTGTTTGGCAAACCATTCGAAAATAACACCGCCGTTGTTGGTGGGGCCACCGGATACATAATAACCTTCCGTGAGCAGGTAATTAAAAAAACGCTGTTTGCTATCGCGGATCATCTTATTGCCCGCTACCCGAACTGCGCCGCTTTGTTCAATGGTAATCGTTGCTTTCCCTTCTCCCCACACGCCGGCACCCAGGGTAGCCATGCAGCCATCGCTGGCACCGGTAATGATTTTTGTTTTGGCAGGCAACCCCAGTGACACCTGGTATTCTTTGCGCAAATGAAGCGCAGAGTAAAAAACCGGGACCGGCATCGGCAACCTGTCTGCTTTAATGCCTGCATAATCCAGGGCATTGCTATCCCAATGCAGTTTGTGAATGTTAAACAGGCCGGTAGCCGAAGCCAGGCTGTAATCGATCACGCACTCTCCTGTCAGCTGCTGGATGATATAATTTTTTATTGCGATGAATTTGCCGGTCTTATTGAACCTTTCCTTGTCGTGCCTTTTTATCCACGCAATTTTAATCAGCGGCGACATGGGATGAATGGGCGTTCCTGTTGCATCATAGATTGTTTTCGCTATGGGCAGTTTTTTTAAATCATCAGCTTCCTTCTTCCCCCGGTTATCGGCCCAGGTGATGGCATTGCCGATAGGAACACCGTTCTTGTCTACCGGTAATACGCTGTGCATCGCCGCACTGAAACAGATGGCCGCTACCTTATATTTACGGATGTTGATCTTCTCCGTCAGGAAATTTTTTAGTACATACAATACCGTTATGAACACCTGTTCGGGATCCTGCTCACTGTAAATGGCCTCGGTATGAAAAGTTGGATAAGAACCCTTCATAAAGCCAATGGCCCTGCCATTCATTTCAAAAGCAAAGATGCGTACGGCGCTGGTGCCTATATCGATGGTAATGATACAATCCATAATGATAGTTTTATAAGTATCAGGTATTTTTTTTGTTGTTGACCCGGAACTGCCTTGGCGTGTACCCGGTTAATTTTTTAAAGGTGGTAGCAAAATGCTGCGACGAATAAAAGCCCGTTTCCAGCGCGATGTCTGTAACAGGTTTACCGGTATTCTTCAATAGCTTAAGTGCTTCCGCAATACGGATATTGATAAGATAATGCAGCGGCGAAAAGCCGGTATAATTTTTTACCTTTTCCGTAAAAGCCGTGGTGCCCAAACCCACTATCACCGCCATTTCTTCTACCAGCCATTGATGATCGAGATTACTGCGAAGGGCCTGTTCCAGCTTCATGAAGGTTTGGGGGAAATCGCGCTGCAGGTTATTCTGCCTCGTTAAATGCCGCACGATATGGATCAGCAGCTCATCAATCAATTGGTTTACGCGTACCGAATAACCGATTTCACGATCCATTATTTCTTTTTGCAATTGCTGAAACATGTTGCCGGCCCCGGACAGTTTTGATAAAACGGATATGCCGTTTAACGAGAGTAACTTCCCTATTGCCCTGCTCTCGTTTTCGGGAATACCGCTCCAGGCACCCAGTAGCAGGCCACCTGCGGGCGTAAATACCTGCGGGCTAATCTCTATCCAGGTAAGCGTGCCCGGGTCCAAAAAACCTTTTTCGCTGCCAAATTCCTGGCCCGGTAATATAATAGCCGTATCGCCGGGGTACAAACTAAATACGCGGTTGTTGATGACCCATTCAAATTTTCCTTCGGTGATATAGTATATGCCGATGGTCTCTGAAATCTTTTTTACAAAACTGTTGAACTGGATATGCTGAATTTTCCGGTTGGCAAATACAGCAATATGCGGAAACGGATTCAGTTCCGCCGACTTTTGCTGCTGCAGGAAAAGCTGGCTCATAGAAAACAAGTTCAGGAATTTTAAAGTTCCGGGTTCTTAATGGCGGGCTGAACCAGTGACTAAAAGCTCAAATTAGCGATTTTGTTTTCATTAATCAGCTCAGCAGCCGTTGGAACCGTCGCCGATGCCTTTTCAAGAAAGTGCAAAAATCACCGCTGTGCGTAATTAGAAGTTATTCCCGTTTTATTATTGATACTTTGTAAGCTGATGATTTCTTAGTGATATCAGCCTGCAATTGCCCTTATTATTATTAACCAAAATGACTTGCCATTATGACAAAAGAACTGCGGCTTCCCCGTAAGCCAGTTTATTGCATGCACCTGCTGCTATTATGTGTGACATTTGCAATTTCTTCCTTCTCTGCCAATGCCCAAACCGTTACCGGTACTATTTCTAACAAGGAAGGTGATAAACTTTCCGGTGTTACCATTAATGTGAAAGGCACTACCATCGGCACTACAACGGATGCTGAAGGCAAATTCAGTATCAACGTTTCGGCCAAAGCTGTTTTGACCATCAGTTCGGTTGGCTATGCAGCACAGGACATCGCTGTTTCAGGAAGAACTGCCATTGCCATTACAATGGTGCGTGATTTACGTAACCTGGATGAGGTGGTGGTAACCGCACTGGGTATTAAAAAACAGGCCAGGGGCCTGGGATACTCCACTACCAATGTAAAACCCGATGAACTATCCGTTAACCGCACTCCTAACGTAATAAATGCATTGGAGGGCAAAGTGGCGGGCCTGAATATTACTTCCATGGGTACCGGCCCGGCGGGCTCTTCAAAGATCCGTATCCGTGGGCAGTCATCTATGAGTGGACAGAATACCCCGTTGATAGTGATAAATGGTGTACCTATTGATAATACAACTTTCAACGATAATGCCTCATCCGGTGTGAAAGGTGGCGGTGTGACCGCAGATGGTGGTGATGGCCTGTCGAGTATCAACCCAGATGACATCGAAAGTATGAGCGTACTAAAGGGCGCACCCGCCGCAGCCTTATATGGCTCGAGGGCAAAGGATGGCGTTATTATGATTACAACAAAAACCCGCAATAAGGGAAAAGGTGTGGGTGTTTCTTACAACATGAACTACACCAACGAAACGCCACTCGACTATACCGACTATCAGAAAGAATACGGGCAGGGAGAAAACGGTGTTCGTCCAACCGCACCCAATCCTACATCGGGCGAATGGTCTTTTGGGGAGAAATTTGCGCCCGGCATGACACATATACTCTTTAATAACCTTACAGTACCCTATCAACCGCAAGGCAGTCGTATTAAAGAATTTTACCGCCACAGTCAAAACTTTTCCAATACCGTCACTTTAGCAACCGGTTGCGAAAAGGGCGGCCTCTATATGTCATTAAACAACACTGACAATACGGGCATTGTACCCAACAATAAATTCAACCGGAAAAGTCTTAACCTTGGGTTTAACTATAATCTGTCAGAGAAATTAAGCTTTGGCGGAAATGTCAATTATTCAAGGGAAGTTAACACCAATCCGCCCAATATCGCCAACCAGGATAATTCCATACCAACCGTTATTATGGCACTGGCCAATTCTATGCCCCTGAGTGTGCTGGCGGCCAACAAATACAACGCTGCCGGCAACGAATATATTTATTCCCGTTTTATGAACCGCACCAATCCTTATTGGGTGTTGGCAGAGCAATTCCACAATATTAAACGCGACCGCATTTATGGTAACGTGTTTGCCAAATACAATATACTTCCCTGGCTTTACATTCAAGGACGATTTGGCCAGGACTATTGGAGCCGTGACGAAGATGTAAATAACTTTCCTACGGGCCAGGCTTCAAGAGCGGCCGCACAGGCAGGTTTCGTAAACGGCGTCTATACGCAGGAATCGCGGAGGACGAGGGAGAGCAATCTCGACTTCCTGGTAAGCGCTACAAAAAGCTTCGGAAAGTTTGACGTTAACCTTACCGGCGGCGGTAACCAGTTGCGTCGTACCAATGATATCAACAATGTGCAGGTCACAGACTTTGTAATACGCGGATTATACACGGTGCAGAACGGAAGAGCAAAAGATCCAAACTATACGCTATTAAAACAAGGCGTAAACTCCCTATATAGTTCTGCAGAAGTTTCCTGGAACAAAACTTTATATATAACTGGTACAGCAAGGAACGATTGGTTCTCTACACTGTCTGCAGCCAACATGAGTATATTGTATCCTTCCGTTTCAGGCGCCTATGTATTCTCTGAGTCTCTCCCAAAAATACCCTGGCTGTCTTTTGGTAAGATCCGTTTAGGGTATGCCGATGCGGGTAGCGATGGTGATGTGGGACCTTACTCAAATGTGTTGTTTTATGGCATTAATGCCAATCTTATAAATAATCCTGTCGGAACACCGGTGCCAGTTGGAAATAATGGAAATGTTGTACCTAATGCCAATCTGAGGCCCAGCCGTACTTCAGAAGCAGAAGTAGGACTTGAATTAAGACTTTTCAACAACAGGGTGAATATAGATCTGGCCGCCTATAAAAAAACTACCAGAGATCAGATCATAACTGTACAGATATCTGATGCTTCAGGATTTATCAATACAAAAATAAACAGCGGTAAAAGCGTCAATAATGGCTGGGAAGGATTGTTAAACATCATTCCGTACAGGACAAAGGCATTTACATGGGAGTTTACTGCAAACACGGCTTACAATAAAACAAAAGTGCTTAGCATTATCACTGACAAGCCTGGCGATAAAATTACAACAGCCACTCACGTGTTTAATGGCGAAACAAGACTGGTGGTCGGTGAAGAGATGGGGCAGATTGCCGGCTATGGTTATGCACGTAGTGCAAAGGGAGAAATGATTTTCCAGAGCAATGGCTTGCCGCAACGCACACCCGATCTTGTATTGTTTGGAAGCGCATTACCCAAGTGGACAGGTGGTTTTTTAAATTCATTTAATTATAAAGGCCTAACACTTACAGTTCTTATTGATTATAAACTGGGTGGTAAAATGCTTTCAGGAACCAATTTCAATGCCATCCGGGAAGGCTTGCATAAAATGACGCTGGAAGGGAGAGTGGGTGGCGTTACCGGTAAAGGTGTAAATGCGAGCGGTGGTCCAAATACCGCTGTAGCAGCCGTTCAAACTTATTGGGAACACCTGCGTTCACAGCAAATTGTAGAGCCGGTTATTTATAATGCAGGGTTCTGGAAACTGCGCCAGGTTAGCCTTGGTTATGATTTCACAAGGTTTGTACCAGCTAAATGGCCCGTAAAAGGTTTAAAACTGGATTTTGTTGCGAATAATGTCTTTGTCATAAAGAAATGGGTTGATAATATTGATCCTGAAACCTTCGGCTTTGCTTCAGACACCCAGGTAGGACTAGAATCTCCGGGCCTGCCAACTACAAGAGGGCTGGGCTTGAATTTAAACGTTAAATTTTAATACGATTCGCCATGAAAAAAATAATAAGCTATATAATACTTCTTGTGTTTTTTATCTCGTTTGCTGCATGCGAGAAAAAGCTGGAAGCATTAAATGTAAACACGACCAGCCCTACTTCCGTTGATCCGGCCTTGCTGCTCAACAACGGTGTTATCGGGTTGTCCTTTCCAACAAGAACAGTTATTTATGATGAAGCAATTGTTCAGCAAATGGTTTCACCCAACGGAGGCGTGCTGGCAGGTGGTAATTTTAACCAGGACACGAGGGACGGATCAACAGCATCCGTTTGGGCCCAATACTATCAGAACGTTATTAAATACACCAACGATGTAATTGTAAGTACTAAAACCAATACTGCCAGAAGCAACCTGTACAATATGGCGCGTATAACCCAGGCTTTTGCTTTCATGATAATCACAGATGAGCATGGCGATATACCATATTCCGAAGCCGGCGGCGGATACAGCAAACAGATATTTTTTCCAAAATATGATGCGCAGTCTGATATCTATCCGAAAATCATAACTGAATTAACGGATGCGGCTGCTGCACTCAACGCCTCAGGTGCTATTGAGTCATCCGATGTATTATATGCGGGCAATATTGCACAATGGAAAAAATTTGCCTATTCGCTATTGCTGCGGGCGGGTATGCGGCTGAGCAAGGTAGACGCCGCAAAAGCCCAGGCGACGGTACAGGCAGCTTTTACAGGTGGTGTTATTCTTACCAATGCAGACAATGCTTTGATGAGGCACGATGCCAACTATACCCAACCCATTGGAAATATGCTGAATGGTACAGAAGCCGCCAACTTCTACTTAACTAAACCCTTTGTAGACCAATTAAAAAACACAAACGATCCAAGGCTCTCTTCTATTGCTATACGGTATGTGGGTGCCACATCAGGCAACGGGCAAACAGTAGCAGCGGGTTCTACCAACCCTGCACAGCAAATAGGCATGCCGATGGGATACGATAACGGTAGTATTGTTGCAAAAGCTACTGCCGATGGATTGGCAAGTTTTTATGATTATAGCCAGGTAGACAGAAGGAGAATGGTAAAAGTTTCTTCGCCGGTATTTTATGTAACAGCAGCGCAAACTCAATTGCTGCTTGCAGAAGCCCGGTTTCGCGGATGGATAACAACAGGAACAGCGGCGCAATATTTTTCAGACGGCATCAGGGCACACATGGATCAGATGGCAGCATACGATGCCGGGTCTGCTGTTGCAGCAGGCGCCCGGGACACCTATGTTACGGCCAACCCACTTACAGCGGGCACAGAACTGGAGCAAATTAATACCCAATACTGGATCGCCTCCTTTTTAAACGGAGCGGAAGCTTTTGCTAATTTCAGAAGAAGCGGGTTTCCTTTATTGACACCTAACCCCTATGGACAACCGACCAACCCGGATGTTCCCAACGGAACTTTTATCAGGAGATTAGGCTACCCAACCTCTGAACAGTCTGTCAATACAGCCAATTACAACGCAGCTGTTGCAAAACAGGGCGCGGATAAACTAAGTACAAGGATCTGGTGGGATAAATAAAAATAAGTAGCGAAGAATTGCTGATTTTGGGATTTTTTGATTTTGGGATTTGCCCCATCGGCAGCCACGAAACAATCTCAATATTCCGGGATCACAAAATCAGCAATTCTTAGTTTAAAACATTACTTTACTGCTAAAATCAACACCATGACGCCTTCACAAAAATTTTTACAGAAAATAGGTCTCACCGATCCCATACCTGCCGCTGATATAAACAGTAACCCTATTCAAAAAAAGCAGGAACCGGAAAACAGCCGCCGCGATTTTTTTAAAAAGTCTACACTCGGTGGTATTGCCCTGGGTAGTTCGCTGATCTTTTCTCCCTTTGAAGAGATCATTGCACAAACAACGCAGAAGGTCAACCGCTTTTCCAGTCCATCTGACCTGAAGATAACGGATATGCGTTTTTGCGTTATCCAGAATGTTGGCCGTACACCGCTGATTCGCATCGATACCAACCAGGGTATTTATGGGTTAGGCGAAGTGAGAGACGGTGCCGATGAGCGGTATGCACTGATGCTGAAAAGCCGCATACTGGGCCAGAATCCCTGCAACGTTGAAATGCTTTTTAAAACCATCAAACAGTTTGGTGGCCAATCGCGCCAGGCAGGTGGTGTATGTGCCGTGGAAATGGCTTTGTGGGATCTTTGCGGCAAAGCCTATAATGTGCCCGCATGGCAGTTACTGGGTGGGCGTTACCGTGATAAAGTGAGGATGTATGCAGATACACCCGAGGCACCTACCATGGAAGAATTCAAAGCCAAAATAAAGAACCGCCTGGAAGTACAGGGTATGACCTGGTTGAAAATGGATATTTCCATTGGAGAAGTAAATAAACCCGGCAACCTCATTAACAGTAAATTCTGGGGCGCCAATCTTGGGCAATGGAATGGTGGTTATATGGACTATGCCAATACCAAGCACCCTTTTACCAGCATACAAATTACGGAACAGGGACTGGATGCCATGGCGGCTATTATTGAAGAAGTGAGATCGGCAATAGGATATGAAATACCGCTTTCATCTGATCACTATGGTCATTTTGATTTAAACAATGCTATACGTTTTGGCAAAAAAGTAGAAAAATACCGGCTGGCCTGGCTGGAAGATATGGTGCCATGGGAATATACGGAACAATACAAGACGATGTCGGATGCCCTGGAAACACCCGTTCTTACAGGAGAAGACATTTACCTGTTGGCCAATTTCAAACCATTGATTGATGCGCATGCAGTAGATATTGTTCACCCCGACCTGGCTACTTCCGGTGGCTTGCTTGAAACGAAAAGGATTGGTGACTATGCAGAAGAACACGGTGTAGCCATGGCCATGCATTTTGCCGGAAGTCCCATTTCGTTTATGGCCAACGTTCATTGCGCCGCCGCTACACAAAACTTCCTGGCGCTGGAACATCATTCCCTGGATAGTCCATGGTGGGACACACTTGTAAAAACAACCGACGGGCGTAAACTATTTGAGAAAGGCTTTGCCAATGTTCCACTTACGGCTCCCGGCCTCGGCATTGAATTGGTAGACGAAGAGGTAAAAAAACATTTAATATCTACCGATAAAAGTTATTTTGCGCCCACGCCAGAATGGAATGACAAGCGATCACACGATCGTTTGTGGAGCTAAGGGAACTGATCAGCAATTGGCATTTACAGTCAGGCAAACATTACGTGCGCCGCGAGCTGTAAAAGGGTGTTGCAGTAACACGGCGGCTGAATGCAACAGCCTTATGAAGGTGGCCGCACTACCAGCACTGCCAATACAAATATAACGTTACCGGATATGCGCCCACCGGGCTGCCGGTGGGGCCGTTTGTTAAGGCCATTGGACTGGTCTTCGGTTCTTCGCAGGACACGGGGTGACATGAACGCGCAGTAAACCACACTAATAGAGAAATTGCAGGTGCCCGCACGCAGGACTGGAGTTTCACGTCTCACGATAAAATACTGCTGCAAATGAATTATTATATCGGTGTCGACATTGGAACAACATCTACAAAGGCAGTGGCCTTTTCAGATGATGGAGAGGTATTGGCCAAAGAAGCCATTGGCTATGCCATACAGCACCCGCAGCCCGATCGCAGCGAGCAGGACCCCGATGAAATCTTTGAAGCCGTTATCAGCAGCATCAGCAAAATCACTGCAACACTTTACAGTCATAAGCCGGTTTTGATCAGTTTCAGCGCAGCCATGCATAGTATACTGGCAGTAGATATAGCCGGCAAACCGCTTACGCATTGCATTATCTGGGCCGATAACAGGGCGGGCGATACCGCCGCGCAACTCCGGAAAAGCAGCCGCGGCAACGATTTTTATCATGCAACCGGTGTTCCCATACATGCCATGTCGCCACTCTGCAAGCTGTTATGGATGAAAGAAAACAACCGGGAAGTATTTCAGCAGGCATACAAGTTTATAGGCATCAAGGAATATATCTTTTTCCGCCTCTTTGGAAAATACCTGGTAGATACCGCCATTGCATCGGCAACGGGGCTGCTCAACATTCATACATTGCAATGGGACAAAAATGTACTGGACTATGCCGGCATCAGCCAACAGCAATTATCTGAAGTGACCGCGGCCATCCATAAAGAATTTTTAAGCGGAAAAAATGAGTATGCCGGCGATAGTGTATTGGCAAAACTGACGGAAACAGCTTTTATCATTGGCGGCAGCGATGGCGCTTTGGCCAACCTTGGCAGCGGTGCCACAGACGAAAACTCCATGGCTATCACTATCGGCACCAGCAGCGCGGTAAGAATTGTTACCACCGCCGTACATACCGATGAACAGATGCGCACATTCTGTTATCACCTCGCTGGAAGCAGTTATATCATTGGCGGCGCCAGCAATAATGGAGCAGTGGTATTGCAGTGGCTGAAAGATACATTATTGCAAACGCAGGACACCCATGAGCAGCTATTCAGTGAAGCGGCGGGAATAGCAGCGGGTTGCAATGGACTGCTGTTTATACCTTATATACTGGGAGAACGGGCACCCGTTTGGAATTCCGGTGCCAAAGGCGTTTTTTTTGGTCTGGATATTACGCATACCCGGGCGCATCTCATCCGTTCTGCTATGGAGGCCGTTGTATACTGCGTTTACAGCATTGGCAAAATATTGATGGAAGAAAGAACCATCACAGAAATTCATGCTACGGGGGGCTTCACCCAAAGTCCTTTGTGGCTGCAAATGTTATCCGATATGTTCAATTGCACAGTACGGGTTTCGGAAGCAGTTGAAAGTTCCGCGCTGGGAGCAGTAAAAATAGGCATGGCAGCGATGGGCATACCCAAACCTGGATTGTCAAAAACAACCCAAACCTACACGCCGGATAAATGCCTGCACACTGTTTACATTGAGCAGGCCGGCAATATGCAACGGATTTACGAAGTATTAAAAAAAGAAATGACCCGCAATATTAATATGGTATCATTGCCCTCATAATTGCTGCGGAATGAGGATAAAAATGATTCGGCCGTAACGGCGAGCATGCGGGTTTCATTTAAAATTCCTGTTTAACCAATAATTTGTAGCAGAAAAAATCATCGCTCATCATCCTCACAATAAGCTGCGTTCTGCCTGTATAAATGAGATTTCCGCCCGCGTGGAAATAATCCAGCCCATCATCATTTTCATAATACCTGTGTTCTATCTTTAATTTACAAACCTCCCGTCATGCGTTATATCATCTATTTTTCAATTGTCTTATTTGCATTTTCCTGCCGGCAGAAAGCAGCACCAGGCGCGGCATCGCTGCCCGGTTATTTTAATTATGGTGATTCCCTTGAATCGGCCGGTGTGAAACTGATACCTGTGAAAACACCTGTTGGTGTGTTCAGGGTCTGGACCAAACGCTTCGGCAACAATCCTACAATAAAAATTTTGTTATTGCATGGCGGGCCGGCAATGACGCATGAATACATGGAATGTTTTGAAACTTTTTTCCAGCGGCAGGGCTTTGAATTTTATGAATATGACCAGCTCGGCTCTTACTACAGCGATCAGCCTAAGGACAGCAGCCTATGGACAACCGGGCGTTTTGTTGAAGAAGTAGAACAGGTGCGTCAGGCCATCGCTGCAGACAGTACCAATTTTTACGTGCTGGGTAATTCATGGGGCGGTATCCTTGCAATGGAATATGCTTTAAAATACCAACGGCATATAAAAGGTCTACTGGTGGCCAATATGGTGGCCAGCGCCCCCGAATACGGCCGGTATGCAGAAGAAGTGCTGGCCAAACAAATGAAACCTGAAGTACTTTCCGAAATTAAAGCCATTGAAGCAAAAAAGGATTTCAATAATCCGCGCTATATGGAATTGCTGCTTCCAAACTTCTATCATGAACATTTATGCCGCCTGGCTGAATGGCCCGACGGGTTTAACCGGGCCCTGAAACATGTGAACAACGAAATTTATACTATGATGCAGGGTCCCAGCGAATTTGGCATCAGCGGCAGGTTGGCAAACTGGGACATCAAAGACCGCCTGAAGGAAATACAGGTGCCGGTATTAATGATCGGGGCAAAATATGATACCATGGACCCAAAAGCCATGGAAGCGCAAAGCAAACTGCCGCAAAAAGGCCGGTACCTGTATTGCCCCAATGGCAGCCACCTGGCCATGTGGGACGATCAAAAGATTTTTATGGACGGGGTAATAAAATTTATCAATGATGTGAACACTGGCCGGTTTTAAAATTTCAACCGACCATACCTTACATATACGCCTCATCCGGGCGCAATTCTTGCCGGCAAAAAGTGCCAACTTGTCACATTTTTTATATCTTTGTCGCCCGTTAAAAAGCGGTTAGGCAAATGTTTGATTTGGTTAGTACAAAAGCACATGAAGAAGACAGGCAGGGCGAGGCCTTTATGCCGGTTAAAGCGCATGAAACAGCCCATGGTAAGTTGTTTTATATTGAAAGCTATGGCTGTGCTATGAATTTTGCCGATAGTGAAGTAGTGGCATCCATCCTCAACGATAACGGTTATAGCGCCACTACCGTGCTGGCCGATGCCGATCTTATTTTTATCAACACCTGCTCAATACGTGAAAAAGCAGAACAAACCGTAAGAAAACGGTTGACCGAATTCAGGAAGCTGAAGAAACAAAAGCCGGGTATGCTGGTAGGCGTGTTAGGTTGTATGGCAGAAAGGTTGAAATCGAAATTCCTGGAGGAAGAAAAGCTGGTAGACATGGTGGTGGGGCCCGACGCCTACAGAACCTTACCGGGTTTGGTAGAAGAAGCAGAGACCGGCCAAAAAGCAGTGAATGTATTGTTGAGCCGCGATGAAACCTATGCGGATATTGCACCGGTACGTTTGAACAGCAACGGTATTACCGCTTTTGTGAGTATTATGCGCGGTTGCAACAATATGTGCGCGTTCTGCGTGGTGCCCTTTACGCGTGGACGGGAAAGAAGCCGTGACCTGCCCTCCATTCTACTTGAATGCGAAGATCTATTCAGCAAAGGATATAAAGAAATTACCCTGCTGGGTCAAAATGTTGATAGCTACTATTGGGTTGATGAGGATAACGGCAAGCCTGTAACCTTTGCGATGCTGCTGGAAAAAGTGGCGCAGATATCTCCCCTGCTCAGGGTGCGCTTCAGCACTTCTCATCCTAAAGACATTACCGATGAAGTATTGTTTACCATTGCCAGGTATGATAATATCTGCAATTATATTCACCTGCCCGTACAAAGCGGCAGCACGCGGATACTGCAGTTAATGAACCGCACCTATACGCGCGAATGGTATATCGCCAAAGTAAACAGGATTAAAGAAATATTGCCGGACTGTGGCTTGTCAACAGATATCATATCCGGTTTTTGCACCGAAACAGAAGAAGATCACCGGGCATCCTTGAGCTTAATGGAATATTGTAAATACGACCTGGCCTATATGTATTACTATAGCGAACGGCCGGGCACACTGGCGGCACGCCGGTATACAGATGATATTCCGGAGGAAACAAAAAAGAGAAGATTGCAGGAGATTATTGATTTGCACCGCAGGCATTCATTGGAAAGCATGCGGCGTGATGTGGGCAAAACATTTAATGTTTTGATTGAGGGTGCTTCCAAAAAAAGTGATGTGCATTGGGCAGGCAGAAATGATCAGAATAAAATGCTGGTATTTCCAAAAGAGGGGCATCAACTAAAAGAGGGCGATTATGTTAAGGTAAACGTTCATGAATGCACTGCGGGAACATTATTGGGCAAAATTGTTATATAATCCGGAAGAAATAGAATTGCTGATTTTGGGATTGAGGGATTTTGTGATTTGGCCGGAAGGTTTGTCTTCCAAATTTATTTTAAAGGAAATCCCAATATCACAAAATTTCTCAATCAGCAATCAGGACAGCGTTAAACGAAATGAATTATGGATCTACAATCTTTAAAAAATAGGTTTGGTATAATAGGAAATGCGCCGGCACTGAATTATGCATTGAATGTAGCAGCGCAGGTGGCCAATACAGATTTAAGCGTACTGATAAATGGCGAAAGCGGCGTTGGGAAAGAATCTTTTTCGTTGATCATACATGCCTTATCGGCGCGGAAACACAATCCCTTTATTGCCGTCAATTGCGGCGCTATACCAGAGGGCACCATCGATTCTGAATTGTTTGGTCATGAAAAAGGATCGTTTACCGGCGCGGTCGACGGCCGTAAAGGATATTTTGAAACCGTTAACGGTGGTACCATTTTTTTGGATGAAATTGGTGAGATGCCCCTGGGCACACAGGCGCGGTTGTTGCGCGTACTGGAGAGCGGTGAATTTATCCGGGTTGGTTCCAGCAAAGTGCAAAAGACCGATGTTAGGGTGATTGCAGCTACCAATAAAGACCTGCTGGAGTTTACACACAAAGGAAAATTCCGGGAAGATCTTTATTACCGGCTCAACACCGTTCCCATCAGGGTGCCTGCACTAAGGGACCGCAAAGAAGACATTATTTTCCTGTTCCGGAAATTTGTGGTTGATTTTGCTGAACGGTATAAAACCACCCCGGTGCAACTCGACGAGGAGGCGAAAAATCTGTTAAATAACTATCCCTGGCCCGGTAATGTTCGGGAATTGAAGAATATTGCCGAACAGTTATCAGTTCTTTCTGAAGAAAAACTAATTACGGCGATGGCGCTGCAAAGGTTTTTGCCGGAACACCATAATAACCGCCTGCCGGTATTGGCCAGCGGTAAGAGCGGCGCAGCTTCCAGTGAGTTTGCCAACGAACGGGAAATGTTGTACAAGCTTTTTTTCGACATGAAAAAGGATGTAACTGAACTGAAAAGAATGTTCGTTGATATATTACAGAACCCGGCCAATGCTGCCCATGCCGCAAAATTTGCCAACGAATCCTTGTTGAACGACAACGGCAATACGGCCATCAATGAGTTACCGGCACAGATTATTCAGTCGGGTGCTTATTTGCAGAATGCCACACCGCAAAACAACGGGCAGCCAGTAGTAATGAACCATGATGATATTCATACGCATGAAGAAGTAGAGGAATCATTGAACATCATGGATAAAGAAAAGGAATTGATCATTAAGGCACTTAAAAAACACCGTGGCAAAAGAAAAGATGCCTCGCTGGACCTGGGTATCAGCGAACGAACATTGTACAGGAAGCTGAAAGAATACGATATTGATGAGTAAAGAATGTGAAAAATAAGAAAGTGTGGAAATGTGAAAATGGCTGCATTTAATGCTTAAAAAAAAATAAATGAGCGCGATAAAGAATTCTATTTTTTTACTTGCCGTTGCGGTTGTTTTCATGACCAGCGGTTGTCTGCATTACACCCTGAAAGACACCGCCATCAGCAAAGACATCAAAACCATCCGCATAAATTATATTGATAACAGGGCCAGGTATATTAACCCGCAGCTTAGTCAGCAATTAACAGACCGTCTTCGACAGAAAATAAACAATCAAACCAATAAAACGCTTACGCAGGGAGAAGCGGACCTGGATATCAGCGGCACCATCACCGATTATTCATTTACTACCGCCGCCATTGCCGATAACCGCTCTGCCACCAATCGCTTAAATGTTACTGTACATGTAAAAATTGTAAACCGGCTCGACGAAAAACAAAACAAAGAAACAGATGTTACTCGCAGTTTTGATTTTGATGCCAACGTAAGTATTCAACAGGCAGAACAATCACTCAATGAAAGCATCTTAAAAAACCTGAGCGACGAAATCTTCAACAGTCTTTTTTCCAACTGGTAATTTGCCAGTATATTGCTGGTTATAAATATGGCGGCACCCTTCGACAATATCGTTCAGCATCTTTTTCACCAGCCCTCACTACATTCAGTAACCGTAGATGAGCTGCAGCACATGACGCAGGAGCATCCTTATTTTGCGGCTGCGCATTTTTTATTATTGAAAAAAATGCAGGATACGGAACACCCGTCTTTTACAGACCAGTTGCACCGCACCACCCTGTATTTTAATAATCCCCTCTGGCTGCAATTCTTGCTGCAACCGGAAACAGCCGGCCATTTTACTGTTTCAGACAAAGCACCTTTTATTGAAAATGAACCTGGGAAAGAACAGGAAGAAAATATAGAACCGGATAATAACGCTGGCGAAACCGGTACCGCTGCCCTGGTGGCTGAAGACAGGAATGAATTTTCCAATGGGTCTGCGGTTCAGCATGAACAACGACCGCAAGGGAATATAATGGATGTTATTACTGAAGTCTTTCGTGAACCAGATGCCCTGCGTCAGGAAACAAATATTGCCATAATTTCCGACGATTACACAACCGAGGAAACAAACGAACAACCAGCTGAACATTCAGAAGGCGAAGTGAAGACGGATGCCGGCGATACAGATTCGCAGCATTTACCGGCAACGGATACCCTGTCGGTAGAAGCAAAACATGAACAGCCTGTTGAAAACACGATCGACGAAAGCAATTCAGCTTCCGTTGAAGCAATGGAAATTATACCAATCGCCGAGCCTGAGAAAGCCGCCGAAGAACAAAACATGGCAGATAGTGAAAAAGAAAGCAGTGTGTTGGATGCTGGCGCGGAAAATATTGAACCGGTTGTTGCGGAACAAGAAATACCACAGCATGAGCAGGCGGTGGTTACAGATGCCGGGGACCATGATGCAACAGAAATGCCTGAATCAATGAATGCTGCAGGCGCCGGTATGGAAACAGGGGCAACCGACGAAAAACCGCTGCTAAAAACAATTATAGAAACGCCGGGGGCTAAAAACGATTTGCTGTTTGAGCCTTACCATACCGTTGACTATTTTGCCAGCCAGGGCATAAAACTGGGTAAACAGGAAACCGATCCAAAAGATAAACTGGGGCGGCAATTAAAAAGTTTTACCGACTGGTTGAAAACCATGAAAAAACTTCCACAGGTTTCAATTGATAAGATCTTGGCCGAAAATGAAGAGTCAAAAGTAGTAGAAGACGCCATTCATTCTATCGAAAACAAGGAAGTTATTACAGAGGCGATGGCCGAAGTGTTTGAAAAGCAGGGCATGCATGAAAAAGCGGCCGGAATTTACCAGAAATTAAGTTTGCTTAATCCCTCTAAATCTGCTTATTTTGCAGCCAGAATAGAAGCATTAAAACATTAATTGTATGATCTTATTTGTGATTTTGATAGTGTTGTCCTGTGTGATACTGGGCTTTATTGTATTGGTGCAGAACCCGAAAGGCGGAGGCCTCTCAGGAAGTATTGCCGGTTTCAGCAACCAGTTTATGGGTGTAAAACAAACCACCGATGTACTGGAAAAAGGCACCTGGATTTTTGCCATTATCGTGGCTTTGCTTTGCTTATTTTCCGCCGCATTTATACCCAAGGGAAGTTCCAACGGTTCTAACCTGGTAAACGAACTGGACACCAAGCCTAAAACAACACAAAGCGCCCCTGTTCAGCAGCAGCCTGCTCCCCAACCAAAGAAATAATTAAGTCGATACTTTTGTATAGCCCTGTCTTTGCAGACGGGGTTTTTTATTATTTTGGATGCGCTTACAGCCCTGTTTAGCCGGCCTGGCGGCGCGCATAAAAAAATCGATACCACGTTTTATTATTTATATCCTTTACAATGAAAAAAACCATCCGCCTCATCTTTATTGTTTTATTGATTATTACGGGCTGGTTTGCATGGAAATTTTTCGGCCCGGCTACGAGTTTTGACAGCAAAAATTATTACCTGCTTATCCGGACCGGCGCCGGCTACCAGGATGTGTTAGACAGCTTAAAAAAGAACGAAGTCATCAGCAATCCTGCCATCTTCAATATTATTGCCAACCGCCTCGACTATCCACAGAAAGTAAAAGCGGGCCGTTATGATATAAAGAAAGGCATGAGTGTTTTGAATATCGTACGGATGCTCAAAAACGGCCAGCAGGATCCTGTCAACCTGGTCATCACCAAATTCAGAACCAAAGAAGATTTTGCAGCAATGGTGGGAAGAAAATTTGAATGTGACTCCGCTTCCTTTATCGCGTTTCTTAATAACACCGATTCATTAAAGCAATATCATCTCGATAGTAATACCGTACTTACAGCAGTATTTCCCAACACCTATACTTATTTCTGGAACAGCACAGCTTCAAAAATTTTTGCCAAACTGCACAACAGTTATGAGTCTTTCTGGACAACTGAACGCCTTGGCAAAGCCGGGGAACATCATCTTAACCCGCAGACAGCCTATATACTGGCATCCATCGTGGAAGAAGAAACGCTGAAGAAAGACGATAAGGCGAAAATTGCGAGTGTTTACCTGAACCGCATAGAAAAAGGCATGCGTTTATCGGCCGATCCCACGGTCAAATTCGCGCTGCGTGATTTTGGATTGAAACGGGTATACGAGAAACACCTGGCTGTTGAATCGCCGTATAATACCTATAAAGTGATGGGATTGCCACCCGGACCTATCTGCACACCGTCTGCCCAAACCATTGATGCGGTTATTGCATCGCCTAAAACAAATTACCTGTACTTTGTGGCCAAGCCAAGTCTTGACGGCTATTCCAATTTTGCTGAAACCTATGAAGAACATTTAAAATATGCAAAAGAATACCAGCAGGCACTCGATAAGCTGATGCAGCAAAAGCAAGTGCAAACCAAATAAGTCCGTTCAATAATGACCAAACTGGAGCGCATCATATACAACACGGCTATTTTCCGCTTCCTGCACGGCAGAAGCAAAAAAATAATCCTGCCCGGGTTTAGTGGCGTGCCCTTGTCTGATGTGATTAGTTTTTTCATAAGGCAGGTTAAAAAAACAAGTCTTACCGAAAGAGCTGCGGCCATTTCCTATAATTTCATTATGGCCATCCCTCCTATCTGCCTTTTTCTTTTCACTCTGCTGCCGCACCTGCCCTTCATTAAGAAAAAAGCGCTGGAGTTCCAGCTCAACAAACTCATTACAGATATTATCCCGGCCAGGGAACACAATACTGCCCTGATCAGCTTTGTAAATGGTTTCCTGGAACATCCCAAAACCGGGTTGCTCTCGTTCGGTTTTATCTTACTCCTCTTTTTTGGATCCAATGGCATGATGGGCATTATGCGCTCATTCAATAAGAATTATATGGGCGCTAAAAAAAGAACGGGTTTGAAAAAAAGATGGATCGCCATCCGGCTTACAATATTGATCATGTCTTTGTTGCTGGCCTGCCTGCTGCTGCTGCTGATGCAGGGTTTTGTATTAAAATGGATGAAGATCAATAATTCCAGCCTGCGCAGCACCATTGACCTGTTGCGCTGGGTGCTGATTGTTTGTTTGATATTTTATTCCATTGCCTTTATTTACAAATACGCACCCGACATCAATAAGAAATGGCGGCTCACTTCGCCCGGTTCTATCCTGGCCACTTTTTTGAGCATACTGGGCACGATAGGCTTTTCGTTATTTGTTAATAATTTTGGCCGGTACAATGCATTGTATGGTTCTATTGGTACCGTTATCGTTTTAATGAGTTTGATATACATTAATTCGCTGATATTGCTGGTTGGCTATGAGTTGAACGTGAGCATCCACTCATTGCAGGTAATGGCAGAAGACCGGCAAAAAAAAGATGCAGGCGCTAAGCCGGGTACAGAAAACCAGTCGCCCGGCCTGAAAGCGCATCAAATACCCGGTAAATAATGTGGTTGGGGCCTGTCGGCAGCCGTGTTTTAGCCAGCAAACATCTTTTCGGGGAATTTGATTGTCTTACTAAAAATAGCCATATGAGAAAGATGCTCCTTTTTTCTGTGCTTTTAATAGCCGCCCTGGCTTTTACCAGGGTTCAGGGCGGGCTACCCATTGGTGCCGATCTTCCCAAGGCCGATGTTAAAATGAAAGATGTGAGCGGTGTACTGATTTCCCTGCGTGAAGCTGCTACCCCCAATGGTTTACTGGTCATGTTCAGTTGCAATACATGCCCGTATGTCATAAAGAACCAGGGCCGTACAAAGGCTATCTGCGCTTATGCAAAGGAGAAGGGCCTGGGCGTAATTGTACTGAACGCAAATGAAGGTGGCCGTTCCAACGGCGAATCGCTCGCAGATATGCAGGCTTATGCGCGTCAGCAATCCTATAACTGGTTTTATGCGCTGGATAGCGACAATGAACTGGCCGATGCTTTTGGTGCTACCCGCACGCCGGAATGTTTTTTATTTGATAAAAATAACAAACTGGTTTACCACGGAGCTATTGATGATAGTCCGGCCGATATCAGCCAGGTAAAACGCAATCATTTAAAAGTAGCTATCACGGAAATGACGGGTGGCAGCGAAATAGCGGTAAAAGAATCCCGTTCGGTAGGTTGCTCTATACGGCGTAAGGGGACTTAGTTTTTAGTTCGGCGTCTTGAGTCCGGAGTCTTTAGTTCGGGCTCACAGTGCTTCCCAGCAATTCCTTTACATCTTTCTCAAACTGCAATGCTGTAATACCCGTCTCATAAAACTTCCGGTATTGTTTCTTATTGTTGACCATCAATGTGGAAGGAATAGCGCCGCTCCAGGAAGGATCTATCTGTGGGCAAAACACATCGGCATTGGATTCATTCAGCCAGACAATGGGAGCATCG
>Ga0068860_100001156_pt1 | contig 28867 bp, 27 predicted proteins | sample KBSSwiS32_FD_66597 | JGI IMG/M metagenome (GOLD analysis project Ga0068860, IMG submission 66597) | Switchgrass rhizosphere microbial communities from Kellogg Biological Station, Michigan, USA - KBS Switchgrass S3-2 | ecosystem: Host-associated > Plants > Roots > Rhizosphere > Soil ... | reverse complement strand
CGATGCCGTTGCCCGGCGCTATGCGCTGGATCAGGCGACCGAGCGCCTCGATATCGAAGTGCTGACCCTCTCGGACAGAGCTCGCCAATATCTCGACACGGGCGATGCGACGTACGCGTTGCAATATCGACGGGAGCTGGCGGCGCTCGGCGTGATCGAGACCAGAGTGCGCGCCCTGCGCGATGCCGGCGCGATGCCGCATGAACTGCTGCTACTGCGCGATGCCATCGCCATCGCAAACGAGCTGCGTGACGAGCAGGAAGCGGCTCTCACGCTGCACGCAAGGGGCCGGGAAGCCCAAGCGCGCGCAATCCTGTTCGGCGAGGCTTACGAACGCGACGTTCAGCGTGCCTCTGACCTCGTCGAACGCTTCCAGGAGCAACTCGACCAGCGCACCCAGGCGGAAGTGGCGGACGCGACCGCCCTTGCCAAATTGTGGCGCCGGATATCGGAAAGTGTGCTCGCGGTAACCGGCCTGCTGTTCCTTTGCGTGCTCTACTTCGTGTTCAAGCGGCGGGTGCTGAGGCCGGTCGTTCGGCTCAGCGACGTGGTCAACCGGCTCGCGGCGCAGGATTTCGCGGTCGAGCCACCGACCTTCGGCGATATCGACGAGATCGGCGACATGGCGCAAGCCATCCGGGTGTTCCGCGAGAACGGCCTCGAACGCCAGAGGCTGGAAGCCGAGCGCGATGCTGACCGGGCGGTGCGCGAAGTTCTCTCTCGCATGACGCAGCGGATGCAGGGCTGCGATACGCTTGCCGATCTACGCGAGGTGGTGAGGCGCTTCGTCCCCGAGATCGCACCGGAACTGGCCGGCCGGCTCTATCTGGTCGACCAGACCCGAAACGCCGTCGTGGAAGCCTGCAACTGGCTGGAACCCCAGTATTCCGAGGCCGAGTTCTCGACGCTGTCGTGCTGGGCGCTGCGCCGCGGCTTGCCGCATCGTCCCCGCGGTGCCCAGATCGATATCCCCTGCGAGCACGTGAACGATAGCGAACATCCAGGACCGGTCCCGGACACCCTTTGCCTTCCCCTCACGGCGCACCGCGCGACGCTTGGCCTGCTCTACTTCGAGCCGAAATCGCAAGGCGATCACGCGACGCCCGACATCTACCTCGCGATGCTGGCCGAGAACGTGAGCCTTGCCCTCGCCAACCTGCGGCTGCGCGACACCTTGCGCGACATGGCCATGGCCGACCCGCTGACCGGCCTTGCCAACCGCCGTCAGCTAGAGGCGCTGCTGGCCGTTCAGGTGGCGGACGCCAAGCGCTCGGGCGCGCCGCTCAGTTGCCTGATGCTCGACATCGATCACTTCAAGCGCTTCAACGACGCCTTCGGCCACGAGGCCGGCGATATCGTGCTGCGCGAGGTGAGCGCCGTGCTCATGCATGCGACGCGCGAGGAGGGGATGGCCTTTCGCTACGGCGGTGAGGAGTTGTTGCTGCTCCTGCCGGGCCTCGCGGCGGAGCAAGCCGTGGAACGCGCCGAGGATATCCGCGCCCGTATCGCCGCGCTGGAGATCAGCCATCGCAACGAGGAGCTCGGCCCCGTCACGGTGTCGATCGGCGTTGCGACCGCGCCCAGTCACAGCGCCTTCGATCGCCTGGTCCAGGCGGCAGACGCCGGCGTGTACCGCGCCAAAGCGCTCGGCCGCGACCGCATCGTTCTATCGAAGGCACGCCGCAACCGCGAAGCCGCGTGAACCGCTGAACTCCGAAAGCGCTGCCGACGAAAGGTGAGGGCGGGCCCTTGCCATGATCCCTGCCAAGTCTCGGCGGCAAACCGGGGATCGATGCGTGCATCATAGCGCCTGTGGACCAGCGCTCAGGTCGCATATGCACCTGCCAGTGTGCCCCGCGTCGCACCGAGTTCGGGGAACGACTGCAAAGCCAGTCCCCCATGTGGGGTGAGCTTGGAGGATATACCACGAGAGCGGATTTCCCGAGAACAGCGAAATGCACATCGTAAGCGCAGATGGCCGTTCAAAAGGGGGGAAGGAGTGGCAAGTTCCGGCATTAAGCAAAGGCCGCCCGATGACAGCAACTGGGCGTGATCCCGAAGGTCTTTTGACCGGTTTGATCGTTGGCTTCCGGAGGAACCAGACGTAAATCGGTTCAAACTTAAACGGCTGGGTCTGGTCGATGCCTGCCTCAGCCTCGAACGCCTTGGGTTGGGACTGAGCTGGCAGTCCGCTGCTAACCTGCCGAGCGCCGATAGCAGCCATGCGCGGGCGGCCGTGTTGTGCCAAACTAGTTCGTGAGATGGGCCCGGCTCGCTCGGAAATCCGTTTCGGCCGCGGACATTGTTGAACAGGCAATTACTTTTTGGAGCGGGTAGCGGAAGTGTTGCCGACGATCCACCAGCGACCGAGCGTCGGCGCTAATCGCGCTCGCTTGGCCAGGGGCGGGGGCTTCGCCGCCAGGATCTGAACAGGAGGCTCCATAAAGGGCCGGCGATGAACCATAGAACTACGCCACCGAGCGCGATGCGGAACCACAGCTTGAGCGCCATCGTCGCAGCGCTATCGCCGACCAAGCCGATCATCAGAGAAATGAGGCCGAGCGTGACCGCCCATGCCATTATGCAGCGTAGCCAAAGCTTCAGGTCGTAAATCAGCGACTGCAGGCCCGTCTGCGGCGGCGCTGGTGGCGCCGGCGCCCCGGCGAAGCGATGGGCAACATGCTGGTCTGCCCAGCGCACGACCATGGCGCCAAAGCCGATCGTGAAGCCGATATAGGCCGCTGCCAGGCCGTGCGCGAAGCTCGCCATCGTACCGGACCGCAGATCGAGGATCGTGAACGCGATCAGCGCCAGATCGATGATCGGAAGGCTCAGCAACAGGCCCCGCCCAAGAGCAGGCCTCTTCCATACATATCGCGCGACCAGACCAAGCGCGAGAGCGATCCAGAAGGCGATCTCACACGACAGAATTGCCAAGTACAGGGCGGTCACCATGCTGCCTTTTCACTAGAAGGTCTTTCGGGCCGATGTCTGTGGCTGCTCGTTCCATGACGAAGCGCCCATTTCCACTCTCCGATTGCCGTCGCCGGCGCTGTCGCAGGCCTTTCGCGCCGCAGTCTCAGAGTATTCCTTCCTGCTCGGCCTGATAGACTGTCCTCACGGTCGGTCGGAAGCCGAGGCTTCGTGCAAGCGAGCCGTCGACATGAAGGTGCCACGGGTTCTGCATTGGTTCCGAGGACGGGGCCATGGTGTGGCCGACCAGCCTGACCAGTTCGTAGATCGTTGTGGGCGCCTCGTCCGACAAGTTGACGATGCGCCCATCGAACGCGCCTCCCAAAGCCAGCTCGATGGCGGCCGCGATATCGCGGTGATGGATGGTGCTCATCCGGTTGGCCGGGTGAAACCCGAAGGCGCCCAGATGCTTCGGCAGCATCTCCAGATGGCCATCGCCATCACCATAGACGAAGGGAAACCGAACGACCGCCCAATTGAGGGCGCTTTGCCGCAGCGAAAGCTCGGCTGCGACCTTGCTGGCGGGGTAGGCCTCGTCCGGCTCAACCGCATCGGTTTCGCGCCCCGGTTGCGGGCTGTTCTTGTTGTAGACGTTGGACGTGCTCGCCATCACGAAACGCGCTGCGGGGGCGTGGGCCAACACCGCGGCAATCAGGTTGCGCGTGCCCTCCAGGTTGCTCTTCCAGATGAGGTCGGTGTCCTGCGTGCGAAATACCGCTGCCAGATGGACCACTGCCGAAACGCCCGAGACAGCATCCTCCAGCGTTCCCGAATCGAAGAGATCGCCTTCCACGGCCCGTACGCCGGCAGGCGCAGTTTTCCCGGGTCGGACCAGCACACGGCAGTCCTCTCCGGCCTTGACGAGGCGCGGCACCAGGCGTTCACCGACCAGCCCGGTCGCCCCGGTCACCAAGATCGTCATGCCGTCTTTCCTTTCAATTGGAGGTTGAGGCGCTCGGTCGCTGCTCTCAGCACCCGCGCCGTCGTTTCGATGTCGGCCTCGGAGAAGCCGCTGAACGCCTCGTCATGGATGAAAGCGAGGTCGGGCAGTTCACCCCACAACTTCGTCCCTGCAGGCGTTAGGCGGAGCAGCTTCTGGCGCTGATCTAGGCCGCTCGGGACTTGTTCGACCAAACCCTTTCGCACCAGCGTCGAGACGATGATGCTGACCGTCGCGCGCTCGATCTGGAGCAGCGGCGCGAGTTCGCGCTGCATCGTCGGGCCGACCCGCGCCAGCTGGTGCAGGATATACCATTGCGTGGCGCCCAGATCGTGCGGTCGCAGCGCCTCTTCCATGAGCGCTCGTCCCGCGAAAAAGCATCGCTTCGCCCAAGCACCCACCATGCGGTGTTCGAGGGTCGCTTCTTTGTTAGCCATCTAACATACATGTTAGCTATCAAACATGTTGTCAAGGCGCGTCAGCCGCTGGGCAGGCCCGGTTCGCATTGACACGAAAGGGCAGCTCAATAATGATCGGCGGCAGAGCGCATCTGGAGCGCCTCCTGTCCGCGGCAAGGGAGATCATCCCATCCAGTCATAGCGATATGATCTTACGAACCCTTCTTCCGGCCATTCGTAAGCGGACGTCTGGCAATGGGAAGGAAGGTTGACGATGACCCGTACCCTCACGCCCCGAACCTCTGTCGAAACGCTCCGCAAGGAAGCCAAGCGCTGGCTCAAGGCGCTGCGCGCCGGCGAGCCGGATGCAACACGCCGGCTGACCGCCGCATGGTACACCGCGCCTGCCGAACCGGGATTGCGTGACGTCCAGCATGCGCTCGCCCGCGAATATGACTGCGAGAGCTGGATGGCGCTCAAGGCGGCGATCGAGGAGATGGCGCTAACCGGCAGCAATCGTGCCGATCGCCTCGACCGCCTGCTGCGCCACGGCTGGGACGGCGACACGAGGATCGCGCGCCGCATCCTCGATCTCTATCCCGATATCGCCCGGCATAGCCTGTTCACCGCCGTCACCTGCGGTGACCTGGTGGAGGTCGAGCGACGGCTCGCGCGCGATCCCAAGGCAGCGACCAGGATCGGCGGCCGGCTCAATTGGACCGCGCTTGCCTATGTCGCTTACGGCCGCCTCGATGCCGAAAATGCGCTCGCCATTGCACGTTTGCTGCTCGATGCGGGGGCCGATCCCAACTTCCAGTTCGACGATGGCTGGGGCAGCCCGTTCAAGATCCTGACCGGCGCAATCTGGCTCGGCGAACAGCACCGGCCAAGCCACCCCCAGGGCGAAGCACTCGTCGACCTGCTCGTCGCGGCCGGGGCCGATCCGTTCGATCTCCAGGCCTTGTACAATATCGCTTGCGTTCCCGGCGACGCCGGTTGGTACGAGCTGCTTTGGCGGCATTGCGAGGCGCGCGGCACCGCGCACAAATGGAGCGACCCGACCGCCGGTCGGCCGGGCGGGAATCTGGAGATCAGCACGCTCGATTTCCTGCTCGGCAGAGCGGCCGTACAAAACCATCTCGCCCGCGCCGACTGGTTGCTTGCGCATGGCGCCAATCCCGACACGGTCGATCCCTTTCGCCTCCAGTCAGTCGATGCGGTCGCGCAGATGTCTGGCTTTATCGAGATGTGTGCGCTGCTCGAACGACGAGGCGCACTGCGTGCAGAGCTTGAAGGTGTCCAGGCCTTCCAGGCGGCCTGTCTCGCGGGTGACGAAGAGAGGGCCCGCGCTATGCTCGCCGCTGACCCGAGCCTGATCGAGGATGCGACACCGCTGCTCGCCGCTGCAGGATCTGGCAATGTTCGCGCGGTCGCTCTGCTGCTGTCGCTCGGTGCCTCGGTCCATCGTCTCGGCGACGATGGGATCAGCGCGCTTCATTGTGCAGCGCAATCAGGGTCTATCGACGCGGTCGACCTGCTCGTCGCGGCCGGCGGCGATGTCGATCTGCAGGAACACCGCTGGGGCGGGACGCCGCTCAGTTGGGCGGTCATGATGGGCCAACCGCATATTGCGCAGCGGCTTGCACCGCTGAGCCGCGATCCGCGGACGCTCGCCTATATGGGGCAGGCCGACAGACTCGACGCGATCCTCCGCGAGGATCCCGCAAGGGCCAACCTTGCCCTTGCCGACCCCGAGGGGCCGACGCCGTTGTTCATCCTTCCGTCCGGTGATGCCGACCGCGCTGCCGCGATCACCCGCATCCTGCTCGCGCATGGTGCCGATGCCGGCTGGCGTAACGCCAATGGCCGAACACCCATCGATTTCGCGCGCGACCAGGATTTCCACGAGGCGGTGGCGCTGATGGAGGCGAGCGTCAGGCGAGGCTGAGTTGACGGTCAGTCCGAACCGTCCGGGAGGCCGTCGTCATGGGGCCCTTACTCAAATCCGCAATATTATCGGTGTCCTTCGCTTGGTGTCCGGCTCTCCTGACCGATCGGGGCAGCCGAGATTTGCTCACCCGGTACACCCATCTCGATCATCGGTATCTTCCGGGGGGCGCTCTCGGTCCAGACGCGCCGCCTATCTCCAGGCGCCGAACCGGCGTCGGCCATCGTGGCTAGCCCTTGTTCCTGTTATCGACAGCCCCTGTGATATGCTCCCAGCCCGCTAATGCCAGTTCGGCGACAGCTGCGAGTTCGGCGCGATCTGCTCCGTCGCGGGCGCGGATCGCCATGCCGCTTTGTACGGTCTGCACCAATCGTGCGAGCTTGGTCGTGTCCGCCTTAGGGGGAAGGTCTCCGTCGCCTTTAGCCCTGTCGAACCGCGCCTTGAGGATATCAAAACCTCCCGCGCGAGTGGCCCGCATGAGTTCGCCGAGTTCGGCATGCCCTTCGCTGCCCACCGTGGCGAGCGTCGCCATGCAGCCATGCGGCAGATCGCAGTCACCGCCCGTCATGGCGATGGCTGAGTCCTGGAGAAACGCCAGCGCCGCCTCTTTCGCGGTCACCGCTTTCCGGAAGCGGGTCCAGACCAGCCCCTCATAGGTCGTGTAGTAATATTTGAGGGCTTCGGCGTAGAGCGCATCCTTCGAGCCGAAGGCCGCGTAAAGGCTCTTGGTCCCGATGCCCATCGCCTCCGTAAGATCGGCGATCCCTGACGCCTCGTACCCCCGGATCCAAAACAGCCGCATCGCAGCGGCTAAAGCTTTCTCGCGATCGAATTCCCTCGGCCGACCGCGCGCGGGGCGAGTCGGCGCAGGACAGGGCGAGGGCGTTGGGACATCATTGTGCATCGACCGCTGCATAAACCAGTTGACCGCTTGCCGCAATGAATCTACCAAATTCTACAGCGATCACTGTATAAAGGACCGATCATGGATTTGCTAGGGAAGCGCGCTTTGGTGAACGGCGGCTCGCGGGGAATAGGAGCCGCGATCGCGATTGCCCTCGCCGAGAATGGAGCCGACGTCGCATTTACGTTCAACCGCTCTGCGGAACGAGCGACGACGGTAGTCCAGTCGATCGAGGCGCAAGGTCGACGAGGGATCGCAATTCAGGCCGATAGCGCCGACCCGGGAGCCATTCATCGTGCCGTCGCAGAGACGGTCGATACGCTCGGGGGGCTCGATATCCTCGTCAACAGCGCGGGCATCGGAACGGCTGGAATGACTGCGGACCTGTCGCTCGCCGATTTGCAGGCCATGCTCGACGTCAATGTTCGCGCGCCCGTTCTGTTCGCCCAGGCAGCGATCCCCCACCTGACGTCCGGAGGCCGCATCATCTCCATCGGCTCCTCACTTGCCGAGCGTGTTCCATTCCCCGGGGTAACGGCCTACGCCATGTCCAAATCGGCGCTTCTGTCGTTCACGCGCGGCCTTTCGCGCGAACTTGGCCCTCAAGGCATTACCGTGAATCTCGTTCTGCCAGGATCGACCGACACGGACATGAACCCGGCCAATGGCGAAAATGCCGACTATCAACGCAGTCTCACGTCGCTTGGTCGATTTGGCGAACCCCGTGAGATCGCCAGCGCCGTCGCATTTCTCGCTGGTCCCGCTGCAAATCTCATTACCGGCGCAATCTTCAACGTGGACGCCGGCTTCAACGCCTGAGTACACGAGGCGTCTGTTCCACCGGGGTGGGCCCCGGTGGCCGTCGAGATCGCCGGTCGGGTGTCCGGCGATCTCTCTTCGGATCGGAGGGTGAGGGGATCCCTGGTTCGGGTTTCAGGCAGGTGTGGTCGGCACGACGCTCAGAGGCGGCTTCGGTGCGACCTCGCGCACGCGCTGCATCCAGGCTGGATATTCCTTGGTGATTTCGCTGACTTCGTTCAGGCTCGCGATCTCGCCCGCGCTCAGCTGTACCTCGGTCGCGCCGACATTCTCGTCGAGCTGCGCGATGCGCTTGGCTCCAACGATCACACTGGTGACGTGGGACTGATGCAGCAGCCAGGCGAGCGCGATCTGTGCGACACTGACGCTCTTGCCGGCGGCCATCATCTCCATCGCGTCGATCACGTCATAAGCACGGTCCCGGGACACGGGCGGGAAGTCGAAGGTCGTGCGCCGGCTGCCCTCCTCGGGTTGTTTGTCGCGGCCAAACTTTCCGCTGAGCAGTCCGCCGGCGAGCGGGCTCCACACCAGCAGCCCGAGCTTCTCGGCCGTGATGAGCGGCACGATTTCACGTTCGAGATCGCGGCCGGCGAGCGTGTAATAATTCTGCGTGGTCACAATCTTGGCAAGGTTCAGCCGTTCGCTGTGGCCGAGTGCACGGGCCATCTGCCAGGCCGGCCAGTTCGAGACGCCGATATAGCGGACAAGGCCCTGCCGCACGAGCGTATCGAGGGCGGCGAGGCTCTCCTCGATCGGGGTCATGGTGTCGGCGCCATGAAGTTGGTAGAGGTCGACGTGATCGATCTGGAGGCGCTTCAGGCTTGCCTTGACGCTGTCAAGAATGTGCCCCCGCGAATTGCCATGGTCGTTCGGACCTGGGCCGACCGGACCAAAGACCTTCGTGGCGATCACCACGTCCTCACGCCGAACGCCTAGGTTTTTCAGCGATTGGCCGACAATCTCCTCCGACGCGCCGCTCGAGTAGATGTCGGCGGTGTCGATGAAGTTCACACCATGCTCGAGCGCGCGCGCGATGAGGGCCTGCGCTTCATCCTGCTGAACATTCCCCATGTTGGCCCAGACGCCCTGACCACCAAAGGTCATGGTTCCAAGGCAGAGCTCGGAGACGAATAAACCAGTATTACCGAGTGTTTTGTACTTCATTGTGCATTCCCAACGAGTGATAGGGCAGGGGGCCTTGATACGGGATCACGTCGGCCGGGGTATTACCAAGAACGGGCTGAGTGCCCCTCGCGTCCCGGCGACGGAGCCATGCGGCTGTCAGCCGTCATCGGGCGGATTTCCTTCACCCCAAGCTGCCGTTCGCGAACAGGGTTTGAGCGTCGATCCACGCGCCGTCCTTTGACCAGAGAAGTGCGATGACGCCGGCGATGTCCTCGGGCAAGCCGAGGCGACCAAGGGGGGCTGTTCGGGAATGCCTCGTAGCGCTGCTTCGCCATGTTGACGAAGGAGCTGCGTATCGACGGCGCCAGGCGCCACCGCGTTGACCACTACGTCACGCCCCCCGAACGCCTTGTCGTTGGCGTCGAAAAGGGCCTTGACCGCTTCAGGATCGGCGACGTCGGCCTGGCGAACGATGGCTCGCCCCCCGGGCCGCCTCGATCTCGGCCACGACGCGGTCGGCGAGATCACGGTCGGTGAGGTAGTTCACGGTCACGGCAAAGCCATCGCGCGCCAGACGCTTGGCTGTGGCAGCCCCGATGCCGCGGGAAGTGCCCGTGACGATGGCCGCCCTGCCGGCGCAAGGAAGCGCGGCCGCGCCCGCCTTGGCTGCCTGGGCCGAAGCCGCGCTTCCCAGCGGCAGAGCCGCAGTAGCGGCGGCCGCGAAGGTCATGAAGGTGCGACGTGAGGTATCAGCATCGGACATGGTTGGTCCCTTTCTCGATGACGGTGATTTGCTTGCGATAGGTGTGGCCACTGGCGGAGATTGGCGGGCAGGGCCTGGTGTCGGCCGATCGGGAGGAGGCGAAGATCATCATGCTCCCAGCGAAGCGGCGATGCGCCGGTTTGCGATGAGCAGGGCCAATCCAGCCAGGACGCTCGAAACCGGCACGATCAAGAGTCCGAACCCGAGGCCATTTGACACCTGCTCAGCCGTTGCTGCGTCGCTGACCATGCCGACGATGACAGGTCCGAGCGCTGGCCCAAAAAGGCCTGAACCGATCATCAGAAGGCTGGACGCTTGCGCCTGCTTGCCTTCGCCCGCCACAAGATGAGCTGCCCCAAACGCCCATGGCAGCATGAACGAGAAGGACAGCATGCCCGGCACCAGCAGGGCGATCGAAAGCCAGCCGGGCGACGCGAAAAGAGCTGCACTCGTCGTCGTACTGGCGATCAGGAAGAGAATGGCTGGCGGTCCGAGCACTCTCCCGGTGCCTGAGCTCACCGCACGGTCGAACCAGCGTCCCCCCAGAAGCGTGCCGATGATGCCCATCAGGCCCTGCAGTAGGCCGAACGCCAGTCCCACCTCGCTCGCGCTGAAACCATGCGCGCGGATGAGGAACGGGGCGGCGAAGGCGTAGAAGGGCGCGGCAGCGAAGCCAAGAAAAATGGAGGCGATGAACAGCCACCGGAACGGGGGAGACGTCAGCAGTCGGCGACTGGATGCTGCGAAAGGTTCGTTGTTGGCGGCCGTCCGCACAAGGACCGGGGTTGGGCCGGTGGCGAGAAAGGTCAACAAGGCGATCAGTCCACCAACCGCGCCGGCGCCGAGCAGAGCGGTACGCCATCCGAGCGTGTCGCCGATCGCGCCGCCGGCGGCGAAGCCGACCATGGTGCCGAGCGGGATACCCATAGCGAACAGCCCGATCGCCAGGCCGCGGCGTTCAGGGCGGATCTTGCGGGCGATCAGGGCATGACCGGCTGGCACTGCGCCCGCTTCCCCGAACGCGACGCCGAGCCGGGTGAACGCCAGCAGCAAAAAGCTAGCGGCAAAGCCGCCGAAGGCCGTCATCGCGCTCCAGAGCAAAATGCACGAAACCAAGACGACGCGCGGCGCCCCCCGATCCGAAGCACGAGCGAGTGGCAAGGACAACAGCGAATAGCATAGCGCGAAGGCAAGGCCGGTGAGCAGCCCCATCTGAGTATCGCTCAGTCCGAGATCAGACTTGATCAACTCGGCCAGAATGAATGGAAGTATTCTATCGATTTGCGAAAATGCGTTGATAATTAGCAGTGTGACTAAAATCGCGATCATGCGCCAGCCATGCACATACTCAGTTCCGGGCATTTCTGAACTTCTTGATGAAGTTCCTTGCATGCCTATTGACTGCGCGGCGACTTCTGCCATGTTCGACGTACTCCTCGCTTGTTCCGCAGCCTCAAGCTAGATGGAGTGTCTGATGAACAGAATGCCGGAAGCCTCAAAAAACTTGCCCAATCCTGCAGGCGGCGATACGCCGCCAGTCCAGGGCCGGGTATTGCACTGGCCTCGCAATGCTCCGGAGCCGCGTGTGCCATCCTCGCTGATCAGGGCAGTCACGACCTATATCGACGCTCAGGGCGGCGGGCAGGGCGTATTCCCTACGCCGGTGGGCAGCTTCAATATCGTTCGGTCCTTCAAGCAACGAATGCGGATGCGGCAGGTGTACAAGCCGTCGCTGTGCGTCGTGCTTCAGGGGGCAAAGGAAATCATCATAGGAGAGGATACGCTTCGTTATGGCGCGGGGCAGTGTCTGGCTGTCGGCATGACGTTGCCGGCGACCGGGCACATCGTCGAGGCAAGCCCGGACGCACCCTATACCGGACTGACGCTTGAGCTGGACGTAGCGATGATCCGCGACGTGCTCGAACAGCTCGAAGCGCCGCCAGCGCCCTCTGCGACCTCCGGCCCATGTCTGTTCATGCGGCAGTTCGACGATCCTCTGGCCGAATGTGTGCTTCGCCTTTTGCGCATTTGCGAGACGCCGAAGGCGATCCCTATCCTCTTTCCCTCCGTTATGCGTGAGATCTGCTACTGGCTCCTGAGCGGTCCTAATGGTGGCGAGCTCCGCAAATTGGTCGAGCCGGAATCGAACGCAGCGCGGATCGCGAAAGCCCTCCATCTCCTGCACGAAAACGTCGCCCGAACGCTGCGTTTGGAGCAGCTGGCAGAGGTGGCGCGCATGAGCCTTTCGTCATTCCATCAACACTTCAAGGCGATGACGTCGATGACCCCGCTGCAGTTTCAGAAGCAATTGCGCCTTCTCGAGGCGCGGCGCCTCATGGTGACGGAAAATACGAATGTCGCGCAGGCTGCCTATCAGGTGGGCTATGAAAGCGCGTCCCAGTTCAGCCGCGAATATTCCCGGATGTTTGGGGTCGCTCCAAAGCGCGACGTCCTGAACCAGCAGCGCCTCTACAGCGAATATATGGGGCGCAGGGTGCAGGTTGCCCGATAGGCACTGTCGATCCCCGGCCGTCGCCTCTCGCCGGAAAGCGGCACAATCGCGAGCTTACGGCGCCTGCAGAACTGATTGTTCGTTGTCTCGGCGGCTGCCCATCTCGAAGCAGGAGCCTCGCGTTACGGGGTGCCGGACCACGCCCGCCATGACCCTGTTAAGAGGGGAAGAGTGTTGCATCCGGGCGGACCCGTCCGCGGGGCGATAGCCGAGCCTGGCGAAGCCGTCTTCGAGTTCGCCCAAGACCAGTTCGGCGGCATAGGAAGGTGTTCGTGACGTGGCGGTGCAGAGCGCCAGGGTCATCAGGCGGAGAATGGTGTCCCACCCCGGTCCACCTCAGTGATGACGTCGAGTGACGTCAATGCCGATTCGCGCATTATATCTTGTCACGGCGCGCAGCGCTTCACTTCTGCACATTCACGACCGTGTCGGCGGCCTCGAGCCCGGGCAGGAAACGAACTTCATGATGGTCGACGAAGCCGCCACACCCTTATTGAGGCGCCGAACCAGGGGCACTTCGCTTGCCGAGCGGCTCTTTGCCTTGATGATCTTAGGTGACAACCGGCGATCAGACGGACCTATTTTCTGGGAGAATGTGTCTGGGACAGGGAATCCGGGCGCGGTTGATCGACACAGACCCTACATGCGGGACGGCTCCGTGTCGGAAGGTGGTGATCGTGGAACAGCAATCTAAGATTATGTCGGAAAATTGCGTCTCGGAATCGTGAGAGCTATTTGCGAAGCCTCTGTGCCGGAACCCGACGCTGCAACGGGCGAACGTGGCGATACGCTCTACATCGGCACTGCTGAGGCGTGCGACGCTCTGATCATCGTACTCGCCGAATTTCTGGAAGGGGTTCCCGGTCTCGGCACATGGGGGATATTCGGGCCATGTCCGAGACAGTGGCCAAGAAGCTGCGGAAAGCGATCCCGGAAATCCGCGCTATCCGTGCTCAGACCGGGTCATCGCCCCCAACCGTCCATCGTTATCCGGCCAAGCTGACGGTGGCCGCTCAGGACTGGTGAGAGCGGATGCTCCGATCCTCGGCTGCCATTTTCTCCGACATGCCTGCCGCGAGGTGCTGGACCATGAGCGACGCGGCCGCCGACAGAGTGCGGCCGGCCGCCGTAAAGGTGGAATAATTCGCCATCATAAGACCACGGCCGACAAGCGGGATATAGTTCAGCAAGCCCGCCTCGCGCTCTAACGCGACCTCGAGCGGAGACATCACCGCCACGCCCAGCCCTTTCCTGACCAGAGCCTTGACCGCCTGGAGGCTGTTTACGGTTGCAAATGCCTGCGGCTTGACGCCTGCCGTGGTCCACCAGGCTTGTTCGATGAGCCGCCTGAGACTGAGGTTTTCATCGGGCATGATGAACCGTTCATCGAGGCACTGGGCGATCTCGATCTCGGCAAGGTCGGCAAAACGATGCTCAGGGTCAACGATCAACCCAAAGGCATAGAGCATGGCCTGCTCGACGCGCATGTCCGCATGGTCGCCTGGATAGGCGATTCCGACCTCGGCCTCACCCGAGCGCACCAGCTCGGACACCCTAAGCGAAGAGGCGACCTGTACCGTGTGGGTGATGGCTGGATAGCTTTGGTGAAACGCGGCCAACTGCTCAGCCAGAAATTCAACAGCGCCCTCAACGACTGCGACGGAGACTTCGCCCCTGCGCAGGCCTCTCAGCTCATCCATGCGACTACGAAACAGCGCCGCCTCGCGCTGCAGTCGCATGACGGAAGCCAGCGCGAACTCTCCTGCCGAAGTGAGCTTCAGACCCTTCGCAGTGCGCTCGAAAAGCGGCGCTCCAAGGCGAGCCTCCATATTGAGCAGCTGACGGTCGATCGCGGATGGTGAGATATTGAGATAGTCGGAAGCCTGCCGGATCGATCCCCGCTTGGCGACCTCAGCAAAGTAGAGGCTGAAACGAGATAGCATAGACCGTTCCTATCAGTTCTCATCAGGCGAGCGCTTGGCGCGCAGGGATATCTGGACTTGATAGTCGGCCAGTGACCACTTTTTTGCAATTCGAAGGCGATCTAATTGCACTTGCGATTACACCCGGTGCTTCGTAGCAAACCTAACGTAGTTCGACATATCTCTCTCAATAAACCGGATAATTTTGCGTCGACGCACAAAGTGTTTTCGATAAAAATTGACCGTGCGACAAATAAAGAGAGGAGGATTGAGGCATAAGGGGGTCTATGCGTAACATAGTTGGTGTTAGTCTTATTGGCCTTTTGGCTTTCTGTGCGACGGAAGTTCATGCGCAGGAAACCACTGCTTCCGTTCGCGGCACTGTAACAGCTAATGGCGAGGCGGTTCCCGGGGCAACAGTCACAGTAACCCATGTACCCTCGGGCACGATTTCCACCACCGCCACCGATCGCGATGGCGCCTTCTCGTCATCCGGGCTTCGTCCTGGCGGCCCGTTCACGATCACGGTCGTGGCGAGCGGCTTCGGCGATTATGTGGTGACGGACCTGTCGTTGACCGCCGGTCAGCCGCTCCGAATCTCGATCGCGCTCGAAAGCGGCGCTTCGGACATCGTGGTGACCGCGTCGCGCTCACGCGCCGTGGAAACCTCCGCTGGGCCGATCACCACAATCAGCCGCGACGAGATCGCAGGCGTGGCAACGGTGAACCGGGACATTCGCGATATTGTCCGGCGCGACGCGTTCGCGACGATCGATCCCGGCCAGGGCCGCGGCGTGATGATCGCTGGCCAGAATGCCCGTCTCAACAAATTCTCGGTCGACGGGCTCGCCTTCTCCGACGACTTCGGCCTCAACTCCGGTGGTCTGCCCACCGCGCGCGGCCCCGTGCCCATCGACGCGATCGAACAGATGTCCGTCAAGGTTGCGCCCTACGACATCACCGAGGGCAATTTTCAGGGTGGTTCGATCAATGTGATCCTGCGTTCGGGCACCAATCGCATCACGGGTTCGGCTTTCTATACCTATAATAGCGATGCCCTCACCGGCGACCGGACCAACGCAGGGATCGCGAGCCCGACCGGCCGGATCAACCTCGATTTCAAAAGTCGAAATTATGGCGGTTTTCTCTCTGGCCCGATCATCAAGGATAAGCTGTTCATCGCAGCATCCTATGAAAAGCTGAGAGAGGGGACGCCGATCCAGATCGGCACGGCCGGCTTCCCGAGCGTCGTGCCCGGCCTCACCGACGCACAGATCGACAATGTCAGCTCGATCGCCAGGACGGTGTATAACTATGACACGCTCGGCGTGCAGTCCTCGACCCTGGAAGAGGACGAGAAATACACCGTCAAACTGGATTGGAACATCGCCGAGGGCCAGCGACTGTCCGCAACCTATATCCACAACGGGTCGAGTAACGGATCGACCGCAGGTGTTTCCTCGACAGTCGGCGCTTCGCCGGCGCTCGGATTGCAGTCGAACAATTACCTGCGGCCCGAAAAGATCGATTCCTATGTCGTCCAGCTCAGTTCCGACTGGAGCGACAGGATCCACACGGAAATTCGTGGTAACTACCGGAGATATGCGGTCGATCCGAGGCCGCTGGGAGCGGCCGGATTCTCCCAGATGCAGGTCTGCCTGGATCCCACGTCCGCCTTGCAACTCAACGGGGCGGTCAACGCCGATGCAACCTTGTGTTCGCAAGGCAGCACTGCGGCACCGGGCGCCGCTCGGCTTTATCTGGGCACGCCGGCCGCGTTTCAATTTAACTTCGTGCACACCAGGCAAATCGGTGGCGAGGCTCTGCTGCGCGCCGACCTTGGCACGGTGACGCTCAAGGGAACCGCGGCGTTCAACAAGCTCGACGTCGAAAACGCCTTCACGCAAAATGCCCTGGGCAGTTATTATTTCGACTCCCTCGCCGACTTCCAGGCCCGCCGGGCAAGCAGCGTCACTTACGCGGGTTCGGTGACCGGAGATCTTAACGACACGCTGGCGAGCTTCCAATATTGGCAGACCACATTCGGCGGTCAGCTTGCCTGGGACCCGATCCCCGATTTCAACCTCACGGTCGGCTCGCGGATCGATTTCTATGGCGGCATCGATGCGCCGCCACTCAACAATTTCTTCACGACGCGTTACGGCTTCTCGAACCGGTCTTCGATCAACGGCAAAAGCGTGTGGCAACCGCGCATTTCCGCATCATGGTCCGGCGTCGACCGCCTGACCTTGAAGGCCGGCTTTGGACTATTTGGTGGCGGCTCCCCGAACGTCTTTATCGGCAACAGCTTCTCGGTCTCGGGCGTCTACGCCAATTCCGTCACGATCGCGCGCGCCGTCAATGGGGCTGGGTGTCAGGGTGGCATTTCGGCCGCGCTCTGCTCGGCGGCACTGGACAATGTGAACGGCACGACGCCGAGCGCCGCGCTCATCGACTATATCCGCGCCAACACCGGGGCCCTGTCGACCGCCAACGTGAATGCGATGGCACCGGGCTATCGCATGCAGTCCACCTGGAAGGCGTCATTCTCCGCCGACTATAAGGCCGATTTCGACAACTTCCTCGGTCATGGCTGGAATTTCGGCGCTGACGTCTATTATGGCTTCGTCAAGGATGCGCCAATCTATCGGGACCTGCGGCTGACGCAGGTTGGAACCGCACCCGACGGTCGTCCCCGCTACGCGACGATGACACCGACCAGCGCCAATACCGACTTTCTCCTGACCAATACGCACCGGGGGCATTCGCTGATCGCGACCGCAAGGATCGACAAAGCCTTCGACTTCGGCCTCAGCCTTGGGGCGAGCTACACCTTCCAGGACGTCACGGACGTCAATCCGATGAACGGCTCGACGGCCAGTTCCAACTACGGCCAGTCGGCTGTTCTCGATCCCAATGTGTCCGCCTACGGCACCTCGATCTATCAGATCCGCAACAGCGTGAAGTTCCATATCGACTTCGATCGCACCTTCTTCGGCGACAACCACACCCGCTTCAGCCTGTTCGGCGAGCGCCGTTCGGGCATCCCTTACAGCCTGACGATGACCGACGCCGGCCAGACGCTGGGCCATGGCAATGTGTTTGGCGCCGCAGGTCTCTCGAGCCGTTATCTCTTCTACGTGCCCACGCTGAACGATCCCTTGGTCGCCAATACAACCGCGGCGGATGCGGCGACGCTCGCGGCCCTCAACAGCTTCATCGATCAGAACGGGCTTGGGCGCTATCGTGGCCAGGTCATCGGGAAGAACACCCAGCGTTCGCCGCAGTGGACGAAAATCGACCTGCACATCGAGCAGGAACTGCCGGTTCCAGTCGTCGATAGCGGCAAGATCACGCTTTTCGCCGACATCGAGAATGTGCTGAACCTTATCGATTACAACTGGGGAGCGCTTCGGCAGGTGCCGTTCCCCTATCTCGCCTCGGTCGTCAACGTCAGCTGCGCCAATCTGTCGGGCAGCAATTGCACGCAATATCGCTACTCGAACTTCAGCAATCCGGCTGTCGACAATGTCGGCCGTATCTCGCTCTACGCTGTCCGGTTGGGTGTCCGTGTAGGCTTTTGATGCCTGTTGCTGACAAGCCTCCGAGATGGTCTCCCTTGTCCAAGAAAGTCTGTCCTGTGTTCAAAGCTCGTCTTCCCTTGGCTTTATCAGCCATTTTGGCCGCTGCCATGGGCACGGCCCATGCTGCAGCGGCTCAACCTCCCGCACCGATGTCCGCGCTTGTGAACCAGCGCTGGCCGGTAAAGGTGGTGATCGTCACCACTTATGAAAATGGGGAGGATACCGGCGATCGCGCCGGTGAACTGCAGCTTTGGGCGGAACGGGAGAAGCTCACGAAGCGGATCGAATTTCCTGGTGGCCCGCACGATCTGCTGACCAACGACGACCATTCGGTGGTCGCGATCGTCACCGGCATCGGCTTGGTCAACGCCGGTGCGTCGCTCATGGCGTTGGCGCTCGACCCGCGCTTCGATGTTTCCAAGGCCTATTGGCTTGTTGCCGGCATCGCCGGTGTTGATCCGGAAGTGGGTGCGATAGGCGATGCCGCGTGGGCCAACTATGTTGTCAACGACTTCGCCATTTCCTTCGACCGCAAAGACGCTCCTGCCGATTGGCCCTATGGCATTTTGCCTTTCCGTTCGACTCGGCCGAACCAGCTTCCTGACGTCAAGATGAGCTTTGGCCCGTTCGACCGTTATGCGCAGCTGTTTCCGCTGAATCAGCGCCTGACGAAATGGGCGTATGAGCTGACCAAGGATACGCCCCTCTACTACACGCCCGAGGTCGCTGAGTTCGAGAAGCCGTGGACCGGCTTCCCGGAAGCGCAGCGACCGCCCAAGGTCATGATCGGGGACAGCTTCGCATCTAATTATTTCTGGCACGGCCAAACCCTCACCAAATGGGCGCGCGACTGGGTGCGTCTCCATAGTGATGGCAAGGCCAGGTTCGTCATGAGCAATACCGAGGATTCGGCGATCGCCGCTGCTGTCGCGCGCATGGGCAGGATGGGCGTCATCAAGGGCGATCGGCTGATGGTGCTGCGAACGGCGTCCAACTACACGATGGCTCATCCCGGCCAGTCGGATTATGATTCCTGGCGCCAGGAATTCCCGTTCGACGGCGCCCCCGCCTTCGAGGCTGCCTATCGTGTCGGCAGCAGGGTGGTTCACGAAATCACCGACCATTGGGATCGATATGAAGATCAGACGCCGGGTGCGGACTAGCATGCGCCGTGGTGCGGTCACGTCTCGTCTGGCGCTGGCTGTCCTCGCAGCCATGCTCTTCGCCATGCCGGGGCCGTCAGGGGCAAGAGTAAAAGCCGTCGGCTCCGATGAGATACGGACGGCGTCGCTGTTGGAACGCATCCGCACCGACCCGCCACGGCTCAGGATGTTCCTGCAGCGCATGCCCAAAGGCGGCGATCTGCATAACCATCTGAGCGGGTCAATCTATGCGGAAGATTTCCTCGCATGGGGCGCCGAGAAGGGTTTCTGCATCGACGCCGCCAGCGATGCGATCACGTCGCCGCCTTGCGACGGCAAGGCCCGTATTCCAATCGAAGACATCATTGCTGGCGATCCGTTTCGCTACGGCCAGATTGTCACCGCGCTTTCGACGCGGGGGATGGCGGCGGGCTTTGGCGATCCCAAGGTTCCGGGGTTCGAGCGCTTCTTTCGATCTTTCGATGCCCTTGGCCCGGTCCCTTCGGCAACGATCGCGCAGGCTCTGGCGCAAAACCGGAGGGATGCCGCAAGCGAGGGCGTATCCTATCGCGAGCTGATCACATTACCCCGCGCCGCTATCGATCTCTATCCGCCGGCAATGGCCGTGCCGGGCGACGGCACCGATTTCGACGCGCTCTCGAATGCGCTCAGCCCCCATATTCCCGCTGCCTTGGCGGCTGCGCGCCGCAGCTTCGACCAGATCGAGGGCGAGGCGGCGGCTCTCAACGACTGTGCCACGAATAGCCCCAAACCAGCCTGTGCGGTTACCATCCGTTATCAGGCCGTCGCGGTCCGCAACGTGCCACCGGCGAAAGTCTTTGCTGCGCTGTCATTTGCGTTCGCTATCGCCGAGGCGGATCCGCGCTTCGTTGGCGTGAATATTGCGGCGCCCGAACATGACCCCATAGCGATCCGCGACTATGCGCTTCACATGCGGATGCTCGCCTATTTGCATGCGCGTCATCCCAACATTCCGCTTTCTCTCCATGCCGGCGAACTCACGCTTGGCCTGGTGCCGCCCCACGCCCTGCGCTCTCATATTGGACAGGCCGTCGGCATCGCTGGCGCGCGCCGGATCGGTCACGGCGTCGACCTGCCTTACGAAGACGGTGCCGGGGACCTCCTCCGGCGCATGGCGCGTGATCGCGTGGCGGTCGAGATCAATCTGACAAGCAACGCCGTCATCCTCGGTGTGAAGGGCAAGGATCATCCGCTTCCCGTTTACCTGGCGTCGCAGGTGCCGGTCGTCCTTTCCACCGACGATCAGGGCGTCACGCGCAGCGACATGACGAACGAGTATCTGCGGGCAGTCCAGGAGCTGGGTCTGACCTATCGTCAATTGAAGCAGATTGTCCGGAACTCACTCGAATATGCCTTTGTCTCGGGACGCAGCTTGTGGGTGTCTGGGCCTGGCAGCGCCAAAGTCGCGGCCTGCGCCTCTCCGCCTCAAGCAGCGGGCGCTCCATGCGCTTCCTTTCTCGCCGACAATGAAAAGGCTCGCCTGCAATGGTCGCTGGAGCAGAAACTCGCGGAGTTCGAGCGTGAAAGATGATAGAGCCGCTCGTTCACAGCGACGCGGCAAGAGAGCAGGGCTGCACCCCGTCGGACTCATGCTTTTGATCCTGGCCCTGCTCGGCTCAACTGGCGCGATCGCAAGCGATCCGGAGGAGCATTATGCATCGGCGAGCCAACTGAATGCGAGCGTCGCCAATCCCATTAACGGGGTCGCGGTATCTGTTGTACCGAGTAGACTAGGCGTGATCATCCTTCTCGCCCGGCGCGATCGTAGCGGGGAGGCAGAGATCCATATGACGAACGACGACGAGATCGTGGCACGGGAGGGTTGTGCGGATCTGCTCGTCGGAGGCAAAGCCGAAGGCCTGCGGGCGGTGAGCGAGAACGAGTATCGCGGCTCGAGCCTGGAAGGCGCACATAGCTATCGCGTTTGCGCGGGCGACGTGATGTTTATTCCCGCGGGAAAGCCGCATCAGGTTCGGTTGCGCGATGGTGCGAGCTTCTCTTACCTCACTATCAAGATGAAGGTTCAGGAGTGAGCCGCCGTGCCCTCGGGATGTATAGGAATCCCACAAGGGAGTACCGCGGTGCGACCGAAGGCGTCGCTGACCGATAATCTTCGCTTAAGGTTCTTTTCGCCCAGGCTGATCCATCAATTGATCAGGCAGTTGAGCCCTGGACGTTACTCGTGCTGGCTTCCTTAATGAGCGGAAGGCATCGCCTCGGCGTGCCCGTTAGCGCGAGGAGAGCATTGGCGACAGCGGGCGCGATCGGCGGGACGCCGGGCTCGCCCATGCCGGTCGGCCGGTTCGTGGAAGCGATGATGTGTGTTTCGACCGATGGCATCTCGCTCATGCGCAAGACCCGGTAGGTGTCGAAGTTCGTCTCCTGCACGACGCCGTCCTTGAGCGTCATCGAGCCGTACAGCGCGGCGGAGAGGCCGAAGCCGATGCCACTTTCCATCTGCGCGGCGATCTGGTCTGGCGAGACTGCGATGCCGCAATCAGCAACGGCGACGACGCGACGCACGACCGGCCTGCCTTGGTCCAGCCGGACCTCGGCAACCTGGCCGACCAACGTCCCATAGGTTTCATGAATTGCAAGGCCGCGCGCCCAACCCGCTTCGATCGGTTTATCCCAGGCCGAGCGGCGGCATAGTTCGTCGAGCACCGCCAAACGCCGCTTGTCGCCTGCCTTTTCATAGAAGGCTCGACGATAGGCCGCAGGATCACGACCTGCCCGTCGCGCGAGCTGGTCGATGATATGCTCCATCACGAACGCAGTGTGAGAATGGCCGACCGATCGCCAGAAGGAGGGTGGCACCGCAAAGGAGGGGCTGAAAATCTTCCCGTCTACGGTCGATGCTGTCGTGAAATAGGGCGAACCCTCGATGCCTTCGACCGCCTGACTGTTGGGGCCTACCGGAACAAGCGGCTGGCAAACGCTGTGAACGCGCCAGCGCTGGGGAAAGCCGTCGCGTCCCATTTGAGCCCAGAGGCGGTGATGGGACATCGGCCGGAAATAGCCGGCCATCATCTCGTCCTCCCGCGTCCAGATCATCTTGACCGGCCGTCCGTTCGTCCGCCTAGCGATCCGCACGCATTCGACGACATAATCCGAACTCATGACGCCGCGGCGGCCGAACGAGCCGCCAGCCGGGATCACCTCGAGATCGACGCGGCCGGGAATCGTGCGGGCAGTCAGCGCTGCCTGCACCTGATCAATAATGGGAATATGCGAGCCTGAGGTGATCGAAACGTCGCCGCCGTTGATGGTTGCGACGCAGTCGAGCGTTTCCATCGGAGCATGCGCCAGATACGGGAAGTCGAAGGCGAACTCGACGATGTCTCCGCTAAAGGGGGTCTCAGGCTGATCGCCCTTCATGGCGAAGTCGCCCGGGCTGACGTCACCGCGGCCTGCGGCAAGCTCGTGATAATAGCGGACCAGATCGGGCGTCGAGCGCTTCTCCGCCTCTGTGTCGTCCCACTCGAGGCGCAGCGCCTCACGGCCCTTTCGCGCCGCGAAGCTGTTCTGCGCAACCACCGCAACGCCGGTTTCGATCGCGAAGACGTCGACCACGCCTTTCACCTTGCGTGCGTCGGACGGATCGAAGCGGGTGAGCTTGCCGCCGAAGCGCGGGCTGTGCGCGACCATGGCAACGAGCAGATCGGGGCGCTGGACGTCTTGGGTGTAGACCTGAGCGCCCGTGCTCTTCGGCACGCTGTCCTTACGCCGCACCCGATCCGTGCCGATCAGGCGATAGTCCTTCGGCTGCTTGAGCGTCGGTTGCTGCGGCGGGGTCTGTCGGGATGCGTCGGCGAGCAACTCCGCGAAAGTGGCGGAGCGGTCCGAACCGGGATGTGACACGACACCGTCGCGAACTTCGAGGTGCCGCCGGGGTACGCTCCAGCGCAGCGCCGCCGCATCGACGAACATCGAGCGCGCAGCAGCCCCCGCATTGCGCATCAGATCCCAGTTGGACGAGACCGAGCGCGATCCGACAGAGCCCTGCGGGCCGTAGGCGCGAAAATTGCTGCGGGAATCGATGACCTTTACCCGGTCCCAATCGGCGTCCAGTTCCTCGGCGACGATGGCGGCCAGACCGGCATGGACGCCCTGGCCGAGTTCCTGCTGGCGGTTCACGATAGTGACGGCGCCATCCGGGGCGATGCGGATATACGAACCAAAGGCGCTCGGCTCGGGATCGGCGCCGCCGCCACTCAGGATCGCGCCGCCCACCTCCATCGGGTGGGTCGCGGTGTAGCCCACCACCAGCGCGCCGCCGATAAGCGATCCGCCTAGGATCATTCGGCGACGGGTCATGCGGAAGCGGCGCCTCGCTGGCTGCGCCGAATCCGGACTTTCAGTTGGAGAATTCATGAGGGACACCTCGCACCGGATTCGAGCCAGGCCTTGATGAGCGCGCCGAACTCCGCCTGCGCGCCGGGCGCGGGGCTGCGCTTGCCGCCGGGATGCCATGCCCAGCCGACGAGCTCGTCCTCCGCCATGTGGTGGAGCAGTGCGGCCCGATCCATGTGCGAGCGTGCAGGATCGAGCATCTGGCGGCAGATGTCGCCCAGCGACTTGCCCTGCCAGGCCATCTCGATCGGCGCGAGCTTCCATTTGGGATTGCCTGGAACACCCGACGGCTCGAAATTCGCGGGGTGGTGGCAGGTCGAGCAGCGCGATGTCGGTTCGCCGGCGTCATCAGGGCCGCGCGACACCCACGGAACATGCGGCCGCATCGCGTCCGTCTGCGTGGGTCTATCATTGCGCGGGTGGCAATTCATGCAACGCGGATGCTGGATCACGCGCCCCGCTTCCGCGAACAGCGCAAGCGAGCGGGCTGCGGGGTCACCGATCGAGTCGAATGCGGCGACCGGTCGCAAATGTGTCACTTCCCTCTTTAGCGACGCGGCAGTGATGGATTCGGGCTGCGGCAGGGTGCGGGGGCGTAGGGCAATCGCCGCGATGAGAACGATGGCGGCGACGATGATCGCCAGAAGGGGCAGGCAGCCAATACGCCGCCGACGTCGAGTTGGCGTCGCTGAGCGAAACCCATGTCGCCAGCTCATGCCGGGTTCGCCGGGGAAAACGACGAGCCCGCAGCATCATGAATCGCCGCGCGAATGCGGTTGTACGTCGCGCAGCGGCAAATGTTGCCGCTCATCGCTTGATCGATGTCGTCGTCGGTCGGGATGCTTTTGACGCGCAGGAGAGCCACGGCGCTCATGATTTGGCCCGACTGGCAAAATCCGCATTGCGGAACGTCGCGCTTTACCCAGGCGGCGCGAAGCGCGTCTGCTTCGGCCCCTGCCACTGCTTCGATGGTGACGATCTGCGATCCGGCGGCCGCTTCCAGGGGCAGTGAGCACGAGCGTATGGGCTGGCCATCGACATGGACGGTACACGCGCCGCATTGGGCGATCCCGCAGCCATATTTCGTGCCGGTGAGGTGGAGCGTGTCGCGAAGCACCCACAACAGCGGAGTCTGTCCGTCCTCCTCGATCTGATGTGCGCGGCCATTGACCACGAGCTCGTACGACATGCGACTGGCTCTATCCCGGAGTGAACATCGCCTCAGGATAGGGCATGCACGCCCTACTTCGAACGCCCAATCCTTCGAAAAATCTGCCTAATCCGCCATGAAACGTCTGGGGTCACTTCGCGAGGCGTTGGCCCAAGGTCTGTTTTCACCTGATCTGCTACCTGTGCCGCACGGGTTTTCAGGCACAAAGGCTGATCGAGCGGCTCTCGCCCGAGCTCCTTAAATGGTGCCCACGTTCCGATGCGCGCGCCCATGCCTTCAGGGCAACACTGACATGACGCCAGCCCTTCTTTGCTTGCCACGTAAAGTTCGCCACTTGTCACCCGAGATCGCGACAAATTGCGCCTCGAACACGCCGCCGCCGACGTCTCTGTCAGACGGCGCACATCCGGAGAATGTACCTCATGATGACACTCATTCCAGGGGCGTTGGAAGCCTATCTCGCGGACGACGATGGTCAGCCGATCGTCATGCTCAATCTGCTGCGCTTCAAGCCGGACGGCGGCCGTGAACGCTACCAGGAATACCTTGCGATGGCGGGCCCGATCGTGGCGTGCGTCGGCGCCAAGATCAGCTTCGCCGGTGACGGATTGCCGCCGCTGTGCGCGGAAGCCGGACAGGCGTGGGACGCCGTGGTCCTGGTCCGCTATCCTAACCGCAAGGCTTTTGTCGCGCTCGCCCAGGACCCCGAATATGCAAAGGCCGATCCGGTCCGCAAAGATGCCTTGATCGAGGCGGTACTCCAGCCTGTCACCCCGGTTTAACGGGATGGCAGTCAACCGGACACAGGCGAGCGATCCGCACGATCCGAATGCTTACACGCCGATGCACGCAATCGGCGATCTGGTCGGATTGCTCGACGCGCTCGAGCTTCCGGTAGCAGCGGTCGTGGGACACGATTTTGCCGCGGCCGCTGTCTGGTATGCAGGTCTTCTTCGACCCGACCGCTTCACGTCCGTCTTCGCCATCAGTGTCCCCATGACGCCACCAGACGCGCCCAGCCTCTTCGTCATCATGGAGGCCGCGGGCAAACGCGACTTCTATATGTTCCGTCAGCGCGAGCCTGAGGCCGACCAAAGGTGGTCGGATGCGTCCAGCACCTACCCTGCAGCACTGTACTGGACGTCGGCGTCACCGGCGCCCGAAGACCGTTGGGATCCGTTCGATCCGGAACGCCCGCTCCATCGCCCGGCACCAATCGCCTGTCCCTCCTGGACAGACCCGAGCGACGTTGCCTATGCGATCGCCGAATTCCAGCGCAGCGGCTTCCGCCGGCCGCTGCATTCGTACCGGGCACTCCATTCCTTTGCTGCGCTCAACAGAGCATTCGCCGGGATGACGATCGACCAGCCATCCTTCTTCCTGATGGGGCAGCGGACAGGCTCAATAATAAAGTTCGCGAGATCCGTGAGGCCGAACTGCGAGCTGTGGCGCCCGGGCTGACGAAATTCGTTATGTTGTCCGAGGTCGGCCATTGGCCGCATCGAGAGGCGGCGGACCAAACGAACGATTTGCTCGTCACCTTTTTGAACGAACGCTACCATCGATAACATGAGTGATGCCCTGGACGTATCGATACCGCAGCTTCGTTGCTTCGTGACGGTGGTCGAGGTCGGATCCTTCGCCGATGCGGGCCGTCAACTCGGGATGTCGGCAGCCAGCGTGTCTAAGGGCATTGCGCGGCTCGAACAATCGACCAAGGTCCGACTGCTTCACCGCTCGACCCACTCAATCTCGCTCACGCCCGAAGGCGAAGCCTTACTGGAAGCTGCCAGATCGGTTGTCGCAGCGGCGCTGCATTTCCGCGCAAGCTCTCATCAGGCCGCTGCGCAGGACGACGGCGGCACCATCCGCATCGGCGTGTCCGTAGGGCTCTCGCGCGCTGTCCTCGCCCCACTCATCGCGACGTTCTGCGAGCTTCACCCCGACATACGCATTGAGGTTCGAGCCACGAACGAAATCGTGAGCCTGGCTGATGGGGCAGTCGATCTCGCAATCCGGTCCGGTTCCCTGTCCCGCATTCCCGGCCACATTCAGCAACGCTGGTTCTCGTGCCGCTGGGTCATGTGCGCTTCCGCGGCGTATCTTGGAAGGGCCGGTATTCCGGAGACAATCGAAGACCTCGCGCAGCATGTGCTGCTCGGTTTTCGCAACCCGCGTACAGGGCAAGTTCAAAGCTGGTCACTTCGGACGAACGAGGGCAAAACCGTTCGCTTCGAGCCAAGGTCGATGCTGGTATTCGACGATGGCGATAGTGGATGGCAGGCGGCGCTCGCGGGGGCAGGCATTTGCTGGACGCCGCTTTATCTCGCCGCCCCGGCGCTCAGCAATGGTTCGGCCATCGAGGTTCTCAAGGATCGCGGAGACGGGAAGTTCGACGTCTCTTTGATCCGGCAGGATCGGCGGCTTACCCCGCGCCGAGTTTCAACATTCATCGACTTCCTGATGGAGCATCCGCCGCTGCTCGCGGTGTAATCTCCGGATGCGGTGGGCTCAACGGCGCAAGATGGGATGTGCGCTGCCGTATCAGGCGACGAGAAGGCGCGCGAAGAAGAAGCACCCTGCCAACGCGAGGATCGTCACGTTGACCGCGGTGGCGTTGCTCAGCCCCCCAACCGAGCCATCGCGAAGCCGAGCGCGATGAAGGTGACGTTCTATACAGTGAGCCCGGCCAGGGTCGCGATCACGAGGCGTCGCAAGTCATGTGGAATGGCGCCTGCGATCAGGGGCGCGAACAGTCGCCGCGGCGGGCAGGAGCTGCGCAACGAACGGGAGCGAGGCGCTACGGTGCTGGGTGCTGCGCAAGTAGCGCCCAGGCGGTCGCGGCGGCGCAGGAGACGACGGATGCCCATCGCCCTTTGTTCGTCGGCCGCGATGCGGGCGCCGAGGCGATAGGCCGTGAAGGCTCCTCCGACGCGAACGCGTGATGCGGACCGGAGGGGGCGTCCGCCACGCCGGGCGGCACTGCCGAACGCGGGACGTCGACGGGCGGATCGCCGGTCATGAGCGGCTCAGAACCGGTACGAAAGCATGATGCCGCCCGACGGCTGCCAGCGACGGCCCTCTTCCGTGATCGGGCTGTCCGCGATATCGCCGACAAGATAGGTAGCGCCTGCTCGCGCAGTGATCCCGAACTTGGGGGAGAACCAGTATCCAGCGGTCACGCCGGTCCCGACATCCCTGACGCCCCCGTCCGGGCGGTAAGCCCGGAGGCCGCTCGCAGCGGTCGCGGCTTGATCGACCCCGAAATAAGTGCGCGTATAATCGCTATTCGCCAATGTGGTTTGCGCGTCGATCGAGAGGAAGAAGTCCTTGCGGCTGACGGCGGCATAGCTGGCGCTTGCGGTGGCGAGCAGCCCGTTGTGCGTGCGCGAGACGTCGTGAAGCACCGAAAGCTCCATCTGAAGCGCGCCCTGTCCGTATTGATCGCCACCGAAGCGATAGCCGACGATCGCGCCGGCCTCGATGGCGGTATCGATCTCGGGCAGTAGGCCGAGCCGACCGTCGGCATCGTTGCGAGGCAATCGAGCGCCGATGACCGGCCCAAATGAGAGTCGGGAATCCGAAATGACGTCGAACCGCAAGCCGGGGCCGCGGACCTGAACATTGACGCCGCCCCAGCGAACGTCAGCCATGACGAAGGGCAGGGCACGCATGTCGCGTGAGCCGTCGAATTCGGGAACGACACCAAGGCCAATAGCGACCACACCATGCGGGCCGCCGTCGGACGGAGCGGACTGAGCCTGAGCGACGCCGGCGAACATTGGGGCAGCGCCACAGGCGAGAAGGATCGAAATGAGCTTTTTCATCGACAGACCTTTCGTTCGAGGGACACAGGGTCACCGAAGGCGCCCGTTTATTGGGGGGCTTTCCTTCGGTGACCGCAGAGGCCGCCCCGGGGCGGGGAGGGGGGGCGGGGCGACCTCGCGTCGAAAGCGCAAACCGAGGGCAGGTCCGCGGCTTCCGAACAAGAATTCGTGGCTAAGTTGATCGCGCAACAGTTTGATGTTCTGTGTTAACGCTAGTCGAGATCTTGCCGGTTAGGCACATCAGAAAGAAGTCATAGCCGTTGACACAAATCAAGTCGCGAAACTTAGTCTCAACTTAAGCCATTTTGTGTGGCATGATACTTGACATGCGGATGGATTGTGACAATGTGTTTCTCCCTCGCTTCGGTTGGCACCAGCAAGCTAGAAGGAATGACCAGTGGTCAAAATGCCGGAATTTGGAAAAATCTTGCCTTTTCCTACACG
>Ga0068860_100001154_pt1 | contig 28883 bp, 30 predicted proteins | sample KBSSwiS32_FD_66597 | JGI IMG/M metagenome (GOLD analysis project Ga0068860, IMG submission 66597) | Switchgrass rhizosphere microbial communities from Kellogg Biological Station, Michigan, USA - KBS Switchgrass S3-2 | ecosystem: Host-associated > Plants > Roots > Rhizosphere > Soil ... | reverse complement strand
ACCGCGAAGCCACCGACCACCGCCACGGGCACCACGCCGGGTGCGGGCGCACGCGGTGCCGCGCGCGGTGCCGTGGTCGGCGAGATCGTTTCTGACGACGCCGGTGCCGGCGCAGCGGTGGGTGCAGCGGCCGCGCGTGGCCAGAGCCGGCGCCAGAACAACGCGGCCGCGCAACAGCAACAGCAGGCGGCCACGCAGCAACAGCAGGCGGGCATGGCGACGTACCAGAAGGCGCGTGCAGCGTGCCTCGAAGGGCGCGGCTATAGCGTCAAGTGATCGGCCAACCCGCCCGATGGCCGTAGACGCTACGACGCGAGCGACAGAAAACGCCACCCACCCGCGGCGATCAACGCCAGGCCGAGCACGGCGGCCAGGCGCTCTCCGCGCGGTGCCAGTTTTTCGATCGCCACGGCAATCGACAGCGCAGCGATCCAGGCGAGGTTCATGACCCCGCCGACGAACAGCAGTGCCATCAGCGCCCAGCAGCAGCCGATGCAGAACAGGCCATGCCGCAGCCCCATGACGAAGGCGCCGCGCACGCCGCCTCGCCATTCGCCGAGCAGGAAGCCCATGGGCGTGCGACAGCGCGCCAGGCAGATGCGCTTCAGCGGCGAGAATTGGTAGGTGCCGGCAATCACGAGCAAGGCCGCATTCAACGGCGCCGACGTGCTGACGATCATCGGGTCCACCCAGCCTCGTCCTTGTAGCAGCCACTGCACGATGGTGGCCGCTACGCTGAAGGCCACCCACAGCAGCAGATAGGCCGCCGCGAAGCTGCGCCAGCGTGCCGGCTCGCCATTGCGCGCACACAAGCGCTCGAAGATGACAAGCATCGGCAACGCCGACGGCAACATCATGGCGGCCATCATCACCGCCCACATGCATCCGACAGCCACCGCGTTGGCAGTGCTCCAGGCCGACGATGCCGGCATCGTCAGCTGGGCCAGCGGATGGCCCATGTCGAGCGCGAGCCAGGCCAGCAACGCCCACGCGATCACGCTGAGCGCAAGGGTCTGCGTCGCGACCTTGCGCCCGTGACTCAGGAGAGCGCGCACCGGCGCTTGCGGAGGGTGAGCAATCGGCGTAGCGTATCCAGCCTCTCCGATCGACGCAATCACGGCCTCGCCGCACCGCGCCCGGCGGGCCAACCCGAGGAGCAACGCGATGGCCTCATGGCAGATCAGTGGCGAGTACATGGAGACCTGCAACTGCACGCTGCTGTGCCCGTGCATCACGTCGAATCTCGCGGCGCGGCCGATCGAAGGCGATTGCAAGGTCGCCATCGCGATGCGCATCGACAAGGGCGCGAAGGACGGCGTGAAGCTCGATGGCCTGTCGTTCATCGTCATGATGCACGCCCCCGGCGCCATGGGGGACGGCAACATCGCGGTCGGCCTCATCATCGACGAGCGCGCTTCGCAGCAGCAGCAGGAGGCCATCACGGCCATCGCCACCGGCGCGGCCGGCGGCCCCATGGCCGCGCTCGCACCGCTCGTGGGCCGGGTGGCCGGGATCGAGCGGCGGCCGATCCAGTTCGATGTGCAGGGCCTGAAGCGGGCCGTGCACGCAGGCGAGCTGGTCGATCAAGCCTGCGAGGGTCTGCCCAGCGCCAGCTCGCCCGGTGAGGCCATCGCCGTCGACAACACGCTGCACCCGGCGAACAAGCGGCTGTCGCTGGCAAAGGCCACGCGCAGCCGGTTCAACGTCTTCGGCATCCAGTGGGACGATTCGACCGGCACGCGCAACGCGCACTTTGCTCCGTTTGCGTGGGTTGCATAGGGGTCCGGAAACAGGGTGCTGCCGGGCGCGCGGAAGTGGGGCGACCCGCGCCCCACTCCTCAAGCGCCAGCTCTCACCTGCGCTGGGAGCCGGTATCGTCTGATTCGCCGCGCTCGTCGCGCTGGCCCGGCTCGTCCTCGGCGCGTGCGCGTCGGCCGCCAGGGTTCTGGTCGTCGGGGCGCTCGTCTTGTTGCTCTTGACCGGGCTGACGTTGGCCCGGTTGGGCTTGGCCGGGCAGGTCCTGGCCCGGTTGTGGCATGCGCTGATCCTGCTTCTGTCTTCCCTCGCCGGGCTGCTGGTTCGGCTTCTGGCTCTGGTTCTGCTCACTCATGATGTCTCTCCTATTGCGCATCGACGGAGTGCCGACGCCGCTCGTTGCGAGGGCAATGCGAGTGCCTGCCCAAGGACACCACCGGCGCGTTCGGCGTCGACGAGAAGACGCCCTTTCGGCGGCACGGCAGCAGCCGGCAAACTCGAACCGCACAACGGGCAGGGTGAGATTCAGGTGGGTCCGGCATGCCTGCCGGTGTCGACACTCATCGAGCTCACTTCGATCGGAAGCAGGCGCAGAATCGTGCTTCGTCAGCCGTCGGCAGCCGCTCCACTCAGACGTTAGCCATGACCGCACGCATGCTGGAGCGCATCTACAACTACCGCCTTGTCGACGAATCGCTCGCCACCTCCGGTCAGCCATCCGTGGCTCAGCTTGCGGACATTGCAGCCACTGGCTACGCCGTGATCATCAACCTCGGGCTGCACGATGATCCACGGTACTCCCTGCCGGATGAACCCGGCTCGGTCGGGGCGCTCGGCCTGAAGTACATCCACATTCCCATTCAGTTCGGCGAGCCCACACGGCAAGACCTGCAAGCGTTCTTCGAGGCCCTGGACGCGCATCGTGCCCAGAAGACCTGGGTGCACTGCGGAGCGAACATGCGTGTCTCCGCATTCTTGGGCCTGTACCGCGTGTTGCGGGAAGGCTGGGAGGAGGCGCGTGCGTTTCAGCTGATGCACAGCGTCTGGCAGCCGAACGAGGTCTGGTCCTCCTTCATTGCATCGTCGCTCAAAGACCTCGGACGGCAACCTGCGGACGGCCGCGTTCCTGCAGTGCCGGCCATCCAGCGCAAGAAGTGAAGTCCCGGCCGTCGGGCCCCCTGACCCGCCGGTCCAGCAGCCGACCGAATTCGAGCGCTGGGTCGCGACGGGGTCAGCGCCGACTGTGCCGGGGCACTTCGTAGGGGCCCATCGGCTGCACCGGGAAGCGCCAGAACATGGTGTGGGCTCCTGCTGTCTCGGGCGACCTCGGCGGATACGTGGGCCAACGCTGCGGCTCCGTGAAACTCTGGCCTCCTGACAGAGGCCACTCGTACCTGGGCCACTGGCACGGCTCGTTCTGCATCCAGCGACGTGCCAGTGCGTCAGAAGGATCCACGCACGAACGCGCCAGGGTGTCGCGGGCCTGGGTGTCGGCCGGGCGCGCTCTGCTCTCGTTCGCGGCCACCGGCAGTTGAGCGGTGGCGATGGAGGGCAACGCTGCGGACCCTGCAGCGCAAAGGCAGAAGAAGATGCGGCATGTCGCCATGGTGATCGCTCCTCGCCTCGCGGGCCGAATGGGCCGGGCCGGCGGCGTCGAGCACAGGTCACTTTAGCGTTGAGGCGTCGGTCGCGAAGGCCCCCGCGCATCGGGTCTGTGTGCGCGCTGCCACAGGCATCGCTTTTGCCCCCGCACCGCGCACCTTGCGGAGGCTGCGATGCGCGTGGCACACGAAAGCGTTCTGACCCGCCTCATCGGCGCCGCTCCGGCGGCGATGCTGCGCGCGGGCTGCGTTGCATTGGTTGTCGGCGTCAGCGCCTGCGGCGGCGGTGACGGCGACGGCGACACGGCGCCGCAGAGTTCCGTGCCGACTGCAGCGAATCCGGTGCCGGCGCCCACGCCCGCACCGGGCACGACACAGCCGCCTCCGGCGGCGGCGCAGCTGGTCGTCGGCACGGCGCTGTCGATCGACGGCGGCGCCAGCGGAAGCCCTTCCAGCCTGCGCGTGGCGCGCAGCGCCAACGGCGATGGCTTTGCGCTCTGGCTGGCCGACGACGGCACGCGACACAACCTCTGGGCCAACCGCTATCGCGCCGCCACGGCCGCGTGGGGCAGCCCGGTCAACATCGAGGCAAGCAGCACCGACATCGACGACTTCGATCTCGCGGTCGACGCCAACGGCAACGCCGTGGTGGCATGGCACGAGGGGGTACCCGGCGGCAGCTCCAGTGTGGTGATGAGCGCCCGCTTCGACGCCGGCGCCGGCGCGTGGGCCACGCCGATGCTGCTGAATGCCGACGCTGACCAGCCGCGCGTCGCCAGCGATGCCACCGGCGCCGTGCTCGCGGTGTACGTGGTTGGAGGGCATCTTGTTCGCGGGCGCTTCTTCGACCCCGTGAGTGGCACCTGGCAGCCGGAAGCTGCGATCGAGCAGAACAACACCGGCACGGGCTTCAGCTTCGGCCCGGCGGCGTTGCTGGACGGCAGCGGCAATGCGCTCGCCGGCTGGAGCAATGGGCGCACCGGCGCGGGGATCGTCGCGAGCAACTACTTCTCACGCAGCACCGGGGGCTGGGTGTTCCAGTTGCCCCCCGATGGCATCGATCTGCTCGGAGGGGTGCCCGGCAGCTTCACCTCCTTCGGCACCACCGGCCGCGTCCAGCTGGCCGCCTCCACCGGCGGCGACTTCCTGCTGGCATGGCAGCGGACGCCGTTCGACGATCCGGAGAACGGTTCAGAGGTCCTCATCGCACGCTTCACGAGCAGCACCCGCACGTGGAGCGACGCGCAGACCCTGGTGCCGAGCAGCTCGCAAAACGTTCAGCTTCAGCGCATCGGCAGCGATGCCGGTGGCAACGCGCTCGTGCTGTGGACCGAGAGCGACGGTATGCGCACGGCGCTCAAGGCGATCCGCCTGGACCACGCCGGCGCAGCATGCAGCGCGGTGCAGGTGATCGACCGTGCCGTCGGCGGCGGCGCCGCGCGGGCCGATCTCGGTGTCGATCCGCAGGGCCAGGCCATCGCGATCTGGCAGCAGTTCGAAGGCGGCCGTCCCGACGATGGCTCACGCAGCAACATCGCGATCAACCGCTTCGATGACGCCACCGGCACCTGGGCCAGCGCGGTGTTCGCCGAGACGCAACCCGGCAATGCGATCAGTCCCCGCACGAGTGCCAGCGGCGGCCAGGCACTGCTCGGGTGGATCCAGTCCGAGGGCGGCGCCAACCACGTGAAGGCGCTCCTGCAAGGACTCGCCGACCCGCCCAGTCAGTAGCGGCACCATCGGGAGCGCAGTGGCGTGGAGCGAACAGGCACTGCCTGAGCATTCGATCACCCGACCCCTTCGCTCGCCACGCAGAGCCGGGTCGGCGCCGCCGGCCAGGCTCAGTCGATCACCTGGTCGGCGCGCAGCAGCATGGACTGCGGGATCGTCAGGCCCAGCGCTCTCGCGGTCTTCGCGTTGATCGCCAACTCGAACGTCGTCGGCTGCTGGATCGGCAGCTCACCCGGCTTGGCGCCCTTGAGGATCTTGTCGACGAAGATCGCCGCGCGCGCAAAGAGATCGGTGAAGCTCGGTGCATACGACAACAGGCCCCCGAACTCGACGAACACCTTCTCGTCGTAGCTGCTCGGAATCCGCTGCTGCAAGGCAAAGTCGACGATCAGCTGGGCATGCTGAAAGTTGATCGGGTTGCCAACCGCCCGCAGCGCGTCGATTCGTCCTGCAGTCGCAGCGGCAAAGGCCGCTGGATAGTCCTCGCGCGCGCGCACGTCGGCCACGATCAGCTCCACGCCCATCGCGCCGGCGGCCGTCCGAAACTCGGGCAACCCGTAAGACTCCACCGGACTGGCCGCGTTCAGCAGCAGCAGCACGCGCGATGTCTCGGGCGCGATCTCCTTGAGCAGCTGGGTGCGCTTGGCTGCCAGTTCGGGCGCGACATTGTTCATGCCGGTGACGTTGCCGCCCGGATGGGCGAGGCTGTCCACCAGGCCCACCTTGTCGGGGAACGACGAGATCGCCATCACGATCGGAATCGTGGTCGTCGCCTGTTTGGCGGCCAGACTCGACTGCGTGCCCGTGGTGACGATCAGATCCACCTTCGAGCGAACCAGGTCGCTCGCCAGATCGGAAAAGTGGTCGGCACGGCCCTCCGCCCAGCGCCACTCGAAGGCGATGTTGCGCCCCTCGACGTAGCCGAGGTCGCGCAGCGCTCGCACAAAGGCCGCGTAATTGGGCGAGCCCACCGTGTTGCCGAGAACCCCGATGCGAGGCACGTCCTTGCGTTGCTGCGCGAACGCCGCAAGCGGCACGGCGACGACGCTGCCCGCGACGCAACCCATGAACGATCGACGCGCGGGCCGAGTGGGGTAGCGGCTCACCGCGGTGGTGTTCATTCAATCTTTTCAGCGAACGCGCGAGAGCTGTTCCCCACCGGTCTTCCAAGGCCGGCCGATTGAAGCACCTGCAAGCCAGGGCGACCAGCGGTTTCTGCGTTCACTATTGAATAGAACGCGTTCTCGACGCGGACTACGCGCCCCTCGGGTCAGGCGTGAGCCCTCGTTGTGTTGCGGCCACCCAGGCGTCGTAGCCACCCGTCAGCGGGCGCACCGAGACAAAGCCCTGGTCCAGCAGGCGACGCGCGGCTTGCACGGCACCCGCATCCTGCGGGCACGCACACAACGTGATGATCGGCCGATCCTTTGGCCAACCCTGCACCGCCTGCTCGAGGCGGTCGTGCTCAGCGACCACCGCACCGGGGATCGGGCCCATCTCGGCCACCATGCTCGCGCCACGCAAGTCGAGCAGCAACGGTGGTTGGTCCGCCGCGAGCGCTGCCAGCAGCTCGGCGGGCAGGATGTGGGGCACGGCGGAGAGCTGGCGAAACCGATGCCTCTGCCAAACCTTCCAGGCGAGCCAGACGACCAATGCGAGCCCGACGACCAGCGCGGCGCCCGCGGCGTTGCGATCGAGCATGGCGATTGCCTCGGGCACTGCGTCGCGCAGCAGCCAACCGGCGCCCAGCGCCAGACCCGCCCACAGCACAGCGCCGGCTCCCGCAGCCAGCAGGAACCCGGTGATCGACATGCGAAGTGCACCCGCGATCGGCGGGGCGACCGTCGAGAAGCCGGGAATGAACTTGGCCACCACCAGCGACGGGATGCCCCACCGCACAAAGCGCGACTCGGTCTGGGTGACGCAGGACGCCGGGTTGATCGACAGGCGGCACAAGCCAGCGAGCACACGGTAGCCGAACGCGCGTCCGGCGCCGTACCAGACCCAGTCGGCGACGACCGAGGCCACCACCGCAGCCGCCAGCGCCTCGGCCAGCACACCCGGAGCTGCCACCAGGCTTCCGGCCAGCAAGAGCGTCGGCACGGCGGGCACCGGCAGGCCCAGCTGCTGCAGAAGCACGTTGACGAAAACGACGGGCACTGCGTTGCGCTCGACGGCGCTGGCGATCTCGGCAACGTTCATGCTTGGCAGTGTGGGTGCATCGGCCTTCGATTCTCCCGAACCGTAGCACGAGCCGTCGTGACGGCCTTGCGGGGCGCCAGCGGTGTGGTGCTTTTGCGGCGACACCCTGTCTCGGGGGGTTCGACCCATACGCACTTCAGCGCAATGAGCGCATTCTGTCGCCCGAGGTCCACATGCCCCAACGTCGTTCACGGGCACCAACACCGCTGTCGAGTACACACCTTCTCGCACAGTGGATGCTCATGGTCGGGCTCGCGGCCTGCGGCGGTGGCTCGGTGGACGACGAATCCGCTGCCACCTCAGCCGACGTCCCATCGACACTCGAGGGTCGCGACCTGCAACAGGGCCCGATCGACCTGGGCGGCGGCGCGCCGCCCCTCGTGGGCACACGGTCGACGCCACCGCGCGAAACCGCCATGGCGGTACCCGCCAGCAACGACCCGCGGCAGATCGGTCGCTTCGGCGCCGCGTTTGGCTGGCCGCTGATTCCCTTGCATGCGGCCTTGCTGCCCGATGGTCGCGTGCTGAGTTACGGCACCGACGAGCGCGGCCAGCAGGGCGGCCAGTTCAGCTATGCGGTGTGGGATCCGGCGCTGGGCACCGCATCCGACTCGCACCTGTTGTTGCCCAACACGACAGGCACCGACACCTTCTGCAGTGGACAGATCATCCTGCCGCGCACCGGCGAGGTGCTGATCACCGGCGGCGACCGCACGATCAACGGGGCCCGCAACCATTCGAGCCCGGACGTCAACTTCTTCGACTATCTGACGCGCTCGATGCGCAAGAGCGCGCAGTCGATGGCACATCCGCGCTGGTATCCGACCGTCACCACGCTGAGCGACGGGCGCGTGCTGGTCACCGGCGGGCGCGACGACATCCAGTCCTCCAGCGCGATCGCCACACCTGAGTTGTACGACCCCGCCTCGGGCTGGCACTCGTTGACCGGCGCCACCCACAACGCCGCCTATGGCACCGAGAACTGGTACTACCCGCGCACGTGGAGCGGGCCGGACGGCCGTGTCTTCGTCGCGGCGCGTGGCGGACGGACCTTCTGGGTCGATCCGGGCGGCAGCGGCACCATCGCCGAAACGCCGCTTGCGCTGGCCGCAGGGGGCGACTGGTATCCGGCCGTGATGTTCCAGCCCGGTCGCATCCTGTCGGTCAGACAAGCGGCTCGGGCGCAGGTCATCGACCTCAACACGGCAACGCCCACGGCCACCGCCGCAGCGGCGCTGTCACAGGACCGCATGTGGTCGAGTGCCACCGTCATGGCCGACGGCAACGTGCTGGTCTCGGGTGGGTCGGCGGCGGCCAACCAGGCGGTGGACATCGCTTACCACACCGAGTTGTGGAACCCCACCACCGGCGCCTGGACCATCGGCGCGAGCGCGTCGCGCATGCGCCTGTATCACTCGATCTCGCTGCTCTTGCCTGACGGCCGCGTGCTCACGGCAGGCGGCGGAGCGCCCGGGCCGGTGACCAACCTCAACGGCGAGATCTACGAACCACCGTATCTGTTCAAGTCAGACGGCAGCGGGACGCTCGCCAAGCGTCCGACGATCCAGAGCGCGCCGCTGCAGATGGCATGGGGCACGTCGTTCAGCGTGCAGGTGCAGTCAGCCACTGCGGTCTCCAAGGTGGCCCTGGTCAAGACTGGCTCGGCAACGCATTCGTTCGACTTCGACCAGCGCTACCTGGCCCCGACGTTCACCCAAAGCGGCAGCACCGTCACCGTGCACGCGCCAGCCAGTGCCACGCTGGCGCCGCCCGGCAACTACCTTCTTTTCGTGTTCGACAGCACCGGCGTGCCGTCGGTGGCCAGGATCATTCGCCTCGGCGCTGCGAGCGACCCGTTTCCGAATTCGGTCACCGTGCGTGCACGCGCCAGCCTCGCGGCCGACGTCGGCGCGATGATGGAAGTGCGCATCGACGGTGCGCTGATCGCCGCCACCGAAGTGCGGTCGACCACGTTCCAGGACCTGCGCTTCCCGCTGCCGACGGTGGTGGCCGGCAACGCGAAGCTGGACATCGTCTACACCAACGACGCGACGATCGATGGGGCCGATCGCAATCTGTTCATCGAATCGGTCACCGTCAACCGCAGCACGCTGCTGCCAACCGACCCGGGTGTGGTGTTCGACCGCGGCAGCGGCAGCGCCGCGTTCGATGGCATCGACGTGGTCACCGGGACGAAGAACCTGACGACCAACGGCGCTCTGCGCTTCGTCGCTCCCGGCGCGATCAGCAGCACGCTGACGTTGCGCGCGCGCGCCGACATCGCCAACGACATCGGTGCCGTGTTGCAGGTGCGCATCAATGGCACGCTGGCAGCCGGCATGGAAGTGCGCAGCACCACCTACACCGACTACACGTTGCGCCTGCCGGTGGTCGTGAAGGCGGGTGACCGCGTCGACGTGGTCTTCGTCAACGACGGCACCACGGGCGGCGATCGCAATCTGTACATCGAGTCGATGACGCTGAACGGCGTCACCTTGCATCCAACCGACCCGGGCGTCACGATCGACAGGGGCAACGGCGCGGAGGCGTTCGACGGCGTCAACGTGATCCCGGGGCAGAGCAGCATCAAGTGGAACGCAGCGCTGCGCTTCGTCGCACCGCAGACCAACGCGCCGAAGATCACCGTGCGCGCACGCGGGTCGCTGGCGGCCAACGTCGGTCCGCTGATGACGTTGTTCGTGGGCGGTACGGCGGTGAGTTCGGTCGAGGTGCGCTCCACCGCATTCACCGACCATGTCTTCCCGTTGGGCGCCGCCGTAGCATCGAACACGCGTGTCGACGTGGCGTTCTCCAACGACGCCACCAACGGCACCGAAGACCGCAACCTGTACGTCGAATCGTTGACGGTCAACGGCGTCACGCTGCTGCCCACCAGCCCCGGCGTCACGGTCGACATCGGCAGCGGCGCGGCTGCCTTCGACGGCGTCAACGTGATTGCCGGCCGCACCGACATCAAGTGGAACGCGGCACTGCGGTTCATCGCGCCGTAGCGGCGCCGCCGTGCCCAGGCCGGCTTCCCCGAGTTGCGTGACACCAAGGCCTCGGTGGCGTTTCGCGAGCCTAGGCCCTTTTCCGTTTGCCACGTCCACCGTCCGGCGCAACGACGCGACGCAGTCCGAACAGGTCCCGGATCTCGATCGCGCCACGACCGGTGCGCACCCATCCCGCCGCGACGAAGTCCTGCATGAGGCGGGCCACGACCTCGCGGGTGGTTCCCAGGTGGTTGCCCAGTTGCTGCTGTGTCATGCGCAAGCATCCGTCCGACGCCGCATGCGTCAGGATGAATTGCGCCAGGCGCTGCCTGTGATTGCTGGCATGAATGCCATCGAGCTCCGCCATCAATCGGTACACCAGCATCGAGAGCGCGCTGACCGTCAGGTCTTGGATGGCGCGCTCTGCCTCGAACAGGCGACGATAGATCGCCCCCGGAATCAAAGCCACGCTGGTGGCGCCCTCCGCTTGCACCCAGGACGGGTAGAGGACATCGCCGAACAGGCAGTTCAGCGCGATCACGCAGGTCTCGCCGGGATCGACAAAGTACAGCGTCGCTTCGTTTCCTCCCGGTGTGATGGTGAACACGCGCAATCGGCCACTGAGGACGAAGTACGCACCAGAGACCGGCTGGCCCTTGTGCAGGACGGCCGCGCGGCTTGAAAAGCGCCTTTCGAGAGCCCCTTGGGACAGCAGCGCTCGCGCGTCCTGGCTCAGCTTCGCGAACGCGTCGAAGTGCTGCAGACGATCGATGACCGACATCGCTTCCCGCGCTGTCAGCCCGCAACGCGGTCGAGATGACCGCGCTTGAGCCAGACGGTGGCGCCGGTCGAACTCGTCAGGACGCCGCTGCCCTCGTGCGCAGGCCGCCGCCACCAGCTCCAGCGCTGGAGATCGATGCCCTGCGCAGCGGCCGAGCCCTCGCAGACGAAAAGCTCTTCGCCGCCGTGTCGGGCGTCGAGCTCCAGCGTGCCGCCCGGTGGCAGGTGATGCAGTTCCACGGACAGCGATGCGGCGCGATGCAGCACTTGCCGGCGCGACAGCTCGGGCTCTGTCGACACCACGACGCGTTGGCGATCGGTGGCAGCCATCTGTCGCAGCTTCACGAAGATCGTGCATCCGCGCGTGCTTCGGGGCGAGTGAACCGAGCCCGGCGGATTGCGGACGTAGGTCATTGGCGGATAGTCGCCGTGCTCGTCGGAGAAAACGCCTTCCAGCACGAGGAACTCTTCCCCTGCGCCATGTTCGTGCGGCGCGAAGTGGCTGTGCGGCGCATAGCGAACGATGCTGGTGGCCAACGCGACTTCGCCGCCGACACGCTCGAGCAGCCTGCGCTCCACGCCGGCCGAGGGCGAGGCTTGCCAAGGCAGGACGGCCCCGTGCACGAGGGCGGGCCTGCTGGCGTCGGCATGCAGGGACAGTGGGTCCATCAGAAGCGCTCCTCATGATGACGCAGGTCGAGCTCGTGCGTCCACGCCGACGGGGCCTGGGCCGCGAGCCCGACATAGGTTCTGGCGACCTCGTCGGGGTCGAGCGCCACGGACGCCTTGCCGGCAAACCGGGCCACCGACGGCGAGCCCTGCAGCAGCCCGTCCAGCACGATGTGGGCGACGTGGATGCCATGGGGCTGGTGCTCTCGAGCCAGCGCTTGAACAAGCCCGCGCAGCGCAAACTTGGCGGCGGCGAAGGCGCTGAAGCCGCTGGATCCGCGGATGGAGGCGGTCGCGCCAGTGAACAGCAAGGTGCCGACGCCGCGCTCCAGCATCCCGGGAAGCACGGCCTGCACGCAGGTGACAGCGGCACCCACCGAGGCCTGGAACGCGCGCTCGAAGTCGTCCCGCGTCAGGGACTGGAACTCGCCCGTCACGAGTGCCGCCACGTTGAACACCATCACATCGACACCTCCCCGGTGGTGCACCAGGCGCTCGAGGACGGGCCGCGCCAGATCGGTTGCCGTCAAGTCGCAAGCCTCGATCGACGCCGCTTCGATCGAGCCGATCGACTCCGGCCGCCGGACGATGGCGTCGACAAGATAGCCCGCCATCGCGAACTGCCTGACCAGCGCTGGTCCGAGCGCACCGCCTGCGCCGCACACGAGGGCTCGGCGTGGCGTCATCGCTCCCGGTCCGGGCCAGCCGGGTCGGTTCTTCTCAACCATGCAGATCGCTCGGTGGTGACGAAGAGCCGACCGTAGCGCGGCGCGTCGTCCGCTTCTGTAGCAATCGATACGCTCGCCGCATCGTCACACCGAACGCCAGCGTGTAGCAATCGCTACAGATCGCCGCTCGACGGCCAACGAGACTGTTGGCTCACGCAACCTGGAGCCAACGCATGAACCACCCGTCTCCTTCCATCAAGCTGTACGACTTTCAGCTCTCAGGGCACTGCCACCGCGTGCGCTTGATGCTGTCTCTGCTCGGGTTGTCGCACGAGACCGTGCCGATCGACCTGCTCGGCGGAGAGCACAAGCGACAGCCCTTTCTGGAGCTGAACCCGTTCGGTCAAGTGCCGGCGTTGACGGACGGCGAGGTCGTGCTGGCCGACTCCAACGCGATCCTCGTCTACCTGGCGCTGACATACGGCGATGAAAAGTGGCTGCCGCGGACCGCGGTGGAAGCCGCCGCAGTGCAGCGTTGGCTATCGGTGGCCGCTGGCGACATCGCCCACGGCGTCGCGGCCGCACGGGCGGACGTGCTGTTCGGCATGCGGTGCGACATGGAAGACGCTGTCAAGCGCGCCGCGCAGTCTCTTGCCAACCTGGACGCGGCGCTGACTGCCACGCCGTTTCTCACCGGCGATCTGCCAACGATCGCCGACGTCGCCTGCTATTCGTACGTCGCGCACGCTCCCGAAGGGCGCGTCTCCCTGGAACCGTACGGACACGTGCGGCAATGGCTTGCCCGGATCGAGGCGCTGCCGCGCTTCGTGCCCATGCCCAGGACCCCGTTGCGCAAGCCTTGACGGACACACGCCGCCCTGCGCAGCGAGCGGACTGCCGCGGCGCTGCGACCGGGCGTCCGCTGTGGTCCATGCCAGTGGGCAGACCTCGCGAGCTGGCTCACAGGCCGCAGGCGAGCTCGATGCCGCGGGAGACGGCTTCGGGCACCGCCACCGAATGCGCGTCGAGCACCAGGCACAGCAGATAAAGGTCGGCGATCCGAGTACCGCTGGCGATCTCCTGCGCGAGCTTGCGGCTCGACTGCAGCGCGGCGATCCCATAGTCGGCCAGGGTGTCGAACGCCAGAGGCCGCTGAAGCGCCATTCGGTACAGCTCAAGCCACTTCATCGACTGCAGCATCCGCGCCGACACTGAAAGTTGGCTGAAAGACCGCTTGGCTCTCGTCGCTATCAGCGCTGGGGCCTCGCGACTCGCGCGCTGACGACGGGCGGCGGCCGTCGTGCCCGGGTCACGGCCTATCGGGCCGCAAGCGCAGCATCCAGCTCACGAAGCAACTCGGCACTCGAGGACTTGCTGCCTCGATTCGCCTGAATCACCGTTCCCTTGGTCGACATGAAGAGCCACGACGGTGTGGGGTAGGCTCGGAATTGCTTGATGAACTGCGCATGGCTCAGGGTCGCCCCACCGGGAAGCGCCACCAGGTCGTCTGGCCTGTGGGCCTTGGTGTCGTAGTACGTGAGCACCACGCTTGCCTGGTAGCGCGAGCGCACGTCCGAGCTGTCCATGCCGTGGCGGTAGAGGTACTCGCAATACGGGCATTCCTCGAACCCGAAGAGCACAAACAGCGGCTTGTGGGTTTTTTCCGCTGTCGCCACCGCCGTCTTCCAGTCTTGGAATTGCCACTCGGCAGGTGGCTTGGAAAAGGCGGCCGGAGCAACCAGGAGCAGCAAGAGCGACAACAGCAGGCGGATACGCATGGCCGCTTGGAGCGGGCAAGCGAACGAGAGGTTCCGCGCTGCACGCGGGCGTCAGCGTCGCCAGGCTCACCCGACAGGTCGCGGTGCGGCGCGGCCCGCCGCCCGCCTCAGCCAGGTGACATCGATGCTCAGGCCGTTGCGCGGCCGAGCTTGGCCTCGGCCATCAGCTGGCTGCGGATGCGCTCGTACTCTTGCTGCGGCACCGGAACGGCGTTCGGGTCTCCCAGGTCGTTGAGGTGAACCCGATAGCTTTCCCTGGCCGTCCAGGCCGAAATGGCGACGACCACACTGATGCCGAAGGTGATCGCCCCGATCGTCAACGGGATGTTCGTCGCGCCCGGCGGTGCCACCGAGACGAACAGTGCCGGCAGCATCGCGGTCACCAGCGTGCCGAGGTTCTGGGAGATGGCCATTCCGGAGACCCGCGTGCGCGTCGGGAACATCTCGGGGTAGAAGCTCGGAAACACGGCGTTGTAGCCCTGGTAGACCACGCCCCACATCAGCAGCGACATCAGAATGGCCAGCGGCACGCTGTGAATGCTGATGGCATAGAGGTAGCCAAACGACATCAGCCCCGAGGCGAGCGCGCCGATGATGATCGGCGGCCGCCGCCCGATCTTGTCGGAGATGTTGCCGACGAACGGGATCACGACGACCGCAACGATGTTGCCGAGCACCGGAATCCACAGATAGACGTCCTTCTCGAAGCCGATGCCGTAGCCCGGCTGCACCGCATAGGCCGCACCGAAGATCGTGGTGACCACCGGCACCACGTTCATCAGCGAGCAGCAGATGACGCGCAGCATGTTGCCCCAGCTCTCGCGGATGGCCTGAACGATCGGCGCCTTCGGGACCTCACCGTGCGCGCCCGCTTCGGCAAACGCAGGCGTTTCGTCGACCTCGCGGCGAATGATGTAGCCGGCCACGATCACGATGAAGCTGAGCAGGAACGGCACGCGCCAGCCCCAACTGTTGAACGCCTCGGCGGGCATGAAGTGCGCCAGCGGCAGGAACACGGCCGCCGCCATGATCTGCCCCGCCTGCACACCCTGCAGCGTGAAGCTCGCGAAGAACCCGCGCCGCCCGAACGGCGCGTGCTCGAGGATCATCGAGCTCGCTCCGGAAATCTCGCCGGCCACTGCGAAGCCCTGGACCAGACGCAACAGCACCAGCAGCGCCGGCGCGAGCAGGCCCACCTGGTCGTAGGTGGGCAACAGGCCGACGGCCATCGTCGAGAAGCCCATCAGGAACATGCAGACGATCAGCACCATCTTGCGGCCGTGCGTGTCGCCCCAGTGCCCGAGAAAGAACGCACCGATCGGGCGGGCGACGTAGCCCACGCCGTAGGTTGCGAGCGATGCAATGATCGCAACCTTGGGGTCGGTCTTCGGAAAGAAGACCTGCGGAAAGATCAGCGAGGCCGCGGTGGCGTAGATGAAGAAGTCGTAGTACTCCAGCGCCGAGCCGATCCAGCCGCTGGCAGTGGCCTTCTTGGTCTGATGCCTGCCCTTGGGTTCGTGATCGGTGAGGCTTGCCATCGATGTCTCCGGGTGTGTTTGGAGTTCAAAGCGCGCTGATCAGATTCTGATCAATCGGTGGGCGTTGGTGTGGCCCTCCCGATCACCGCAGTGCGCAGCCGCGATGGACCCGGGAAGACCCGAGGCCACCGGGCACTCATCTTGCCCCGCATGCGGTTCACGACCGACCTCGCGAGGACGGAGCATGAACTCTCACGGCAGACCCGAAGGCAGCAGCGAGGAGCTCGTGCAGGCGCTCCTGATGGCGACCATCGCCCTGGGCCTGTTGGCCTTGCTTTGGCTTCTCCCCTGATGACGAGCGCCGGCCGCCGGGCGGCGGCCCTTTGATCGAACCCTCCGGAAGCTCGAACGGGGCCTCAGGAATGGTGGTTGCTCGCACGTCCGGTGTCATCTCTGAGGGCCCACGTGCCTGACGATTGCAGCAAACGCGGCGGCCAAAACGACGGCGGCCGGAATTCTCCGGAGGCACCATGAGCGGCATCGGTGGCTTGGATCAAAGCAGGCTGGGCATGGCAGCCCTCGCAGCGTGCTTTGCGCGAACGCTGAGCGAACAGGACTCGACCTTTGAACCGAGGCTGAAGAAGCAGATCGAGCAGCTGTCCAGCCGCCTTCAGGACTCAGAAGAAGATTACGCGGGCGTTCTCGAGACGCTGCATTGGTTCGAAGCATTGCTGAATAAGCCAGCCGACTCTGCGGCGTGAGCCGATCGGCCGCGATGTCGGCTTGCGGTGGCCGCCGAAGCAATGCGCGCGACGGCCGGCTCGCGCAAGCCATTTGCTGATCAACGTCCACCACCGACGACCGCCCGAAGGTGTAGGCTGGGCGCTCCCGTGGCAACGAAAGGAGGTGATCCGATGTCTACGCTCTTCCGGTCCAGGACGGATCCCCGCGCTGTCGGAACGGATCCCTACACGCTCTAGCTGTAGCTGGACCCGCGAACGCCCCTGTCACACAGGGGCGTTCGCCTTTATCGACCCGTCGCTTCGGTCCGGTGCGCTCGTTGCGCGATTCAGTTCATCGGGGCGAGGCCCGCCTTGGTGATCGCGGCGGCAGCGTCGGCCGACCCGAGGAACTTGATCAGCGCGCGGCCCGCATCGGGTTCCTGGGCTGTCGCGCTGAGCGCACCCGCGAACGTGAACCCGGGCTGCAGCTGTGCGGGAATCGCGCCGACGAAGTCGACGCCCGGCACGTGGATCAGCTCGCTCACCTGCTGGAAACCAATCTCGGCTTCGCCGCGCGCAACCACCGCGGCGACCGGTTCGCCCGAGGGCGGCCCGCGCACCTTGCGGCTCTTCGGCGCGATCTGGTCCCACACGCCGAGCCTCGAGAACAGCACGCTCGACAGATAGGTGCCGCTGCCGCTGTCCGAGTACGCGATGGAGCGGGCGGCGAGCAGGGTGCCCTTGAAGGCGTCGACGCTGGCGATGTCCGGCTTCGTGGCGCCGGCGCGCACCACCATGCCGATCTGCGAGCGCGCGAGGTCGAGCTTCGTCTCCGAGCGCACGACTCCGCGCTGGGCGAGCTCGTCCAGTGCCTTGCCGTCCATGATGACCACGTCCGCGGCCTCGCCACGCGCCAGGCGCGCCGGCAGGGCCTCGGGTGAATCACCCATCGAAGGGCCGCGCGTCGTCACCAGCTTGTGCCCGCTCGCGCGCTCGAACGCCGGGATCAGATCGGCATACGCGCCGTAGAACCCCGCCGAGATCATCACGCGCACCTCGGCCGCGGACGCGCCCTGCCCGGCCGCCAGCCACGCGATCGCGAGGGCGCAGATCCATCGGGCCAGCGATCGTGCGTTCATCGTCGTCTTCCTGGTGCGCATGCCAATGCTGACCAGTGCCCCACGCCAGCATCAGTGGCGGCCGGGCACTCTGACGCGGACGCGATACAGGCCGTGGGTGGCGGTGATGAACAGGCTGCGGCGGTCGGCCTCGCCCCAGCTGAAGTTGGCCGCATTCTCCGGCGTGAGGATCACGCCCAGGCAGGTTGCCGCACTGTCGAACACGTGGATGCCGCCGGGTCCGGTGCAGTAGAGGTTGCCCCGGCTGTCGATCTTCATGCCGTCGGGCGCGCCCGGGCCCTTGCCCGACACGTGCGCCCAGACGCGGCCCCCGCGCAGGCTGCCGTCGGCAGCGACATCGAAGACGCGAATGTGCTGGCGCTCGGTGTCGTTGACAAACAGCAGCGCTTCGTCGGCCGAGAAGCACAGACCGTTGGGCTGCCCGAAATCGCTCGCCAGCAGCGTCAGCGCGGCGCTGTCGGGAGCGATCCGGTAGACGCCGCGAAATGCCAGTTGCGGCGCGCGCTCGACGCCGTAGTAGGCCATGCGGCCATAGCTCGGGTCGCTGAAGTAGATGGCGCCGTCCGACTTGACGACGACGTCGTTGGGGCTGTTCAACTCCTTGCCCTCGAAATGGCTGGCCAACACGGTGATGCGGCCGTTCGCTTCGGTGCGCGTGACGCGGCTGGTGGCGTGCTCGCAAGCAATCAGTCGCCCCGGGCGATCGGCGGTGAGGCCGTTGGCCATGTGGCTGGGTTCGCGAAAGACGCTCACGCCGGCGTCCGCGCTCCAGCGATGGATGCGGTTGCCCGGAATGTCGCTGAACAGCAGGCACCGCTCTTGCGCGTTCCACAACGGGCCCTCGGTGAAGCCGAAGCCGTCGGCCAGCTTCTCGCATTCGACGGCCTCACCCACCAGGGCGGTGAAACCGGGATCGCGGATCTCGAGCGTCATAGCTTGCCGGCTTTCTTGAGCTCGGCCACCGTGGTGCCGCCGATATACCAATCCTCCGCCGCGACGTCTTCGAAGACGACCCAGATCGCGTCGGGCGGCAGCACCGCCACTTCGCTGATCGCCGCGGTGATGCGGCGCGACATCTCGTCCTTGCGTTGCTGCGAATGGCCTTGAAGGATTCGCACGTTCACGAATGGCATGGCGTCTGTCTCCTGGATGATCAAAGTGCGACTACTTTGACGGGCCCGGCACACGCGTCGAGGCGTGGCTGTCCGTCTTGCTCCGGCCGACCGATTTTCCGATACTGCCCCTGGCAGCCGACAAGAGCTGCGATGGGAGATAACAAACTGGAGGATGACATGCAATCAACGAACCACTCGCCGTCGTTGTACAACGAGGACCTCGCCCCCGCCACGGAGCGAAAGTGGGGTGCGTTTTCGATCTTCAATGTGTGGACATCCGACGTCCACAGCTTGTGGGGCTACTACCTCGCCGCCAGCCTCTTCCTCCTGTGCGGCAGCTTCCTCAACTTCATTCTCGCCATCGGCATCGGCTCGTTGGTCATCTTCGTCCTGATGAGCCTGGTCGGCAATGCGGGCGTGCGCACAGGGGTACCGTACCCGGTGCTGGCGCGCGCCTCGTTCGGCACCTTCGGCGCCAACGTTCCTGCGTTGGTGCGCGCCGTGGTCGCTTGCTTCTGGTATGGCGCGCAAACGTCGGCCGCATCGGGGGCCATCGTGGCACTGCTCACGCGCAACGATGCCCTGATGTCGTTCCACCAGAGCAGCCACCTGCTGGGCCACTCCACGTTGGAGGTGATTTGTTTCGTCATCATCTGGGCGCTGCAACTCCTGATCATCCAGCGCGGCATGGAGACCGTGCGCAAGTTCCAGGACTGGGCCGGCCCGGCGGTGTGGATCATGATGCTGCTGCTTTCGATCTACCTGATCGTCAAGTCGGGCACCTTCTCGTTCGGCAGCGAGATCCCCAAGGACGTGCTGCTGCAGAAGACGGCCGATGCCGGCGTGCCCGGTGAGCCCGGCTCCTTCGGCGCGTTGGCCGCGGTCGCTGCCACCTGGATCACCTACTTCGCGGCGCTGTACCTGAACTTCTGCGACTTCTCGCGCTATGCCAAGAGCGAGGCTGAATTGCGCAAGGGCAACCTCTGGGGTTTGCCGGTCAATCTGCTGGCGTTCTGCCTGGTCGCGGGGATCACGACGACGGCCGCGTACACGGTGTACGGCGAAGTGCTGCTGCATCCGGACCAGATCTCGGCCAAGTTCGACAACTGGTTCCTGGCGCTGCTGGCCGCGCTCACCTTCGCGGTGGCCACACTGGGCATCAACGTGGTGGCGAACTTCGTCTCGCCCGCATTCGATTTCGCGAACGTCTTCCCCAAGAAGATCAACTTCAAGAAGGGCGGCTACATCGCAGCGGGCATCGCGCTCGTTCTCTATCCGTGGGCCCCGTGGCAAACGGGTGCGGCGCAGTTCGTCAACTTCATCGGCGCCACGATGGGGCCGGTGTTCGGGATCATGATGGTGGACTACTACCTGATCCGCCACGGGGTACTCGACGTCAATGCCCTGTATCGGGAAGACGGCGAGTTCCAGTTCCAGAACGGCTGGCACGTGAAGGCCTTCATCGCTTTCTTCGTCGGCATGGTCTTCTCGTCGATCCTGCCCACCTTCACCACGATCCTGCCGTCCTGGTGGGGTGTCTACGGCTGGTTCTTCGGCGTCGCCATCGCGGGCGCGATCTACTACGCGCTGCGCATCGGCGCCGCGAAGAACGCACCTGCCCAGTCGGCTGTCGGGGCGCGTTGACCGAGCGCCCCTCGCTCGAACCCGCGACGAGCCCGAGTCCTTGTCAGTGCTCGTCGCGGTCCGACCTTGATCGTCGGACCGCGACCGCAGCCGCGTCTGGGCCACCACGACGCGCGCTGCGCCGGCAAGAGTCGGCGCGCCGGTTCCGAGCGGGTTGAAGGCGAGGTCGACCCGAGGGGCTTGCGCGCTTCGTCGACAGCAGCGCCGCCCGATTGACGACCCGGTCAATCGGCAACGCGGTCGCGAGAGCCGGCGCAGCCATCGCCCGGTGGCTCATGCTGCTGCGGCAATCACCGGCCGCCCGACTATGAGACCTTGGTCCAATACTGGACCGCAATTCGGTGCACGAAGATCGCCGCTTCGCCCATCGGACGAGAGGGATCAGATCATGCGTGCTCGCGCCATTCGTAATTCAGCGCTCGCGGCTGCACTGGCCGGATGCGTCGCGGCGCCAGCGGGCGCGGCCGAGCAAACCGACATCGGTTCGGCGGACAAGGGCCGACTGGAGAAGGTGTTCCCATCGAAGCCGAACTATTCGCCTTACGCAGGCCGGAGCTTTCCCACGCTGCCGTTGTTCGGCGACACGCACCTGCACACGGCGTTCTCGATGGATGCGGGCGCGTTCGGCGCCCGCCTGACGCCCAAGGATGCGTACCGCTTCGCGCGCGGCGAGGAGATCACGTCCAACAGCGGCCAGCCGGTGAGGCTCTCGCGTCCGCTGGACTTCCTGGTGGTGGCCGATCACTCCGACGGGATGGGCTTCTTCCCGCAATTGATGGGTGGCGATCCCGAACTGCTGGCCACGCCGCAGGGACGCAAGTGGTACGACGAGATTCGCGGCGGCCAGGGCGCCGCGGCGGCGATGGACATCATCGTGAGCTTCGGCAAGGGCGAGTTGCCGAAGGGATTCCCGAAGCCCGGCACATCGGCCTATCGAAACGCCTGGCAGCAGACCATCAAGGCGGCGGAGGCCTACAACGAGCCGGGGCGATTCACCGCGTTCATCGGCTTCGAGTGGACCTCGAACACCGGCGGCAACAACCTGCACCGAAACGTCATCTTCCGCGGCAACGGCGCGCAGGCCGGCCTGGTCGAACCCTTCACCACGCTGCCGCCGCTGGGCAGCGACAACCCGGTGGAGCTGTGGAAGTGGATGGCCGCGGCCGAGCAGAAGACCGGCAGCGACGTGCTCGCCATCGCGCACAACGGCAACCTGAGCAACGGCCGCATGTTCCCGATGGTCGAGGCGTTCGGCAAGAAGCTCGACAAGGACTACGTGCAGACGCGCGCGCGCTGGGAGCCGCTGTACGAAACGACGCAGACCAAGGGCACCGGCGAGGCGCATCCGTTCCTGTCGCCCAACGACGAGTTCGCCAACTTCGAGATCTGGGACAAGGGCAACCTCGACGGCACAGTGGTCAAGACCAAGGACATGCTCGATCTGGAGTACGCCCGCGCGGGATTGAAGAACGGGCTCAAGCTCGAAGCGCAGTTCGGCACCAATCCGTACAAGTTCGGGATGATCGGCAGCAGCGACGCGCACACCGGCTTGGCGGCGATGGAGGAGGACAACTTCTTCGGCAAGACCGCGCCGCAGGAACCGGGCCCCGAGCGCCTGACCAACGTGTTCATCGACAACCCGAAGACCGGCGTGAGGATCATGGACTGGGAGGTCAGTGCCTCCGGCTTCGCCGCGGTGTGGGCCACCGAGAACACGCGTGAAGCGATCTTCGACGCGATGAAGCGCCGCGAGGCGTATGCCACCACCGGGCCGCGCCTGATCGTGCGCTTCTTCGGCGGCTGGGACTTCGCGCCGGGCGACGCGAACCATCGCATGCCGGCGACCGTGGGCTACGCCAAGGGCGTGCCGATGGGCGGCGACCTCAGCAAGGCGCCGCAAGGCAAGACCCCGACGTTTCTGGTGGCCGCGTTGAAGGATTCGATCGGCGCCAACCTCGACCGCATCCAGATCGTCAAGGGCTGGCTCGACAAGGACGGTAAGACGCAGGAGCGCGTGTACGACGTGGCGGTCTCCGGCGGCCGCACGATCGACGCCGACGGCCGCTGCAAGACACCGGTGGGCAACACGGTGGACGTGCCGAACGCGACCTGGACCAACACCATCGGCGGGCCCGAGCTGATCGCGGTCTGGAAGGATCCGCAGTTCGACGGCAGCCAACGCGCCTTCTACTACGCCCGCGTGATCGAGATCCCGACGCCGCGCTGGACGGCCTACGACGCCATGCGCTTCGGCAACAAGCCGCTGCCCGGCACCGCGATGACGCTGCAGGAGCGTGCCTACACCGCGCCGATCTGGTACACGCCGTGAGGCCGTCGATGCGCCGCTGGTTGCGTGAACCGCTGCTGCATTTCCTGATCCTGGGTGCGCTGCTGTTCGGGCTCTACGGCTGGTTGCGCGGTGGCGCGCAGGCAACCCCCGCAGAGATCGTCGTGTCACGCGGCCAGCTGCAGAGCCTGCAGGCGCAGTTCCAGCGCACGCGCCAACGCGCGCCGACGCCCGAAGAACTGCAAGGGATGGTCGAGGGCTGGGTGCGCGAGGAGATCTTCTACCGCGAAGGGGTCGCGATGGGGCTCGATCGCGACGACCCCGTGGTGCGACGACGGGTCGCGCAGAAGCTCGAGTTCGTCGTCGATGGCGCGGCGCCCACGCCACCGACGAGTGCCGAGCTGCAGGCCTGGCTCGCTGTCCACGCCGATCGGTACTCGATCGAGGCTCGCTACACGCTGCACCAGATCTACTTCGATGTCGCTCGGCATGGTGCGTCGCTCGATGCCGATGTGGCCGCCGCGCGCCGGGTGCTCGCGGCCGGCCAGAGCCCGGCCGGTGATCCGACGTTGCTGCCGCCGGCGCTGGAGCGCATCGCGGTGTCGGAGGTCAAGCGGGTGTTCGGCGACGGGTTCGCCGACGCTCTCAATTCGTTGCCCCCGGGTGGCTGGCAGGGGCCGCTGCGTTCCAGCTTCGGCCTGCACCTGGTGAAACTGAGCGCCATCGAGCCGGCGCGCCGCGCCACGCTGGACGAGGTGCGCGCGCAGGTCGAGCGCGATGTGGTGCAGGCGCGCACCGCCGACATCGGCGCCGCGCACTACAAGAAGCTGCGTGCGCGCTACGTGGTGCGCGTCGACGCGAGCGGGACGGCCCTGCAGTGAAGGCCATCGCGGCGCTGCTGCTGGCCTGTCTGGCGCTGGCCGCGCAGGCCGACGTGTTTCGCCCTGCCTATCTCGAGCTGCGCGAGGCCGGCGACGGTCGCTACGATGTGATGTGGAAAGTGCCGGCGCAGGGCGATGCGCGTCTCGCGGTCGAGGTCGTCTTCCCCCCGGGCACCGTACAACTCACGCCATTGCAAAGCCTGCTCGGCGACGGCGCACGCATCGAACGCTGGCGCATCGGCCACCCCGGCGGCCTCGCTGGCAAAACGCTCGCCATCGAAGGCATCGCCGGCGGCGTCACCGACGTGATCGTTCGTGTCGAGCGTCAGGACGGCACGAGCCAGGCCGAGCGCCTGCTGCCGCAACGACCGCAATTCACGGTGCGGGGCGCCACCAGCGCGACGCAGGTGGCCTGGTCGTACTGCATGCTGGGCGTCGAGCACATCCTGGGCGGCATCGATCACTTGCTGTTCGTGCTGGCGTTGCTGCTGATCGTTCGCGGCGTGCGCCGCATCGTGGCCACCCTCACCGCTTTCACGCTCGCCCACAGCCTGACGCTGATGGCCGCGACGCTGGGCTGGGTGCGGGTGCCGGGGCCACCCGTCGAGGCCATGATCGCGCTCAGCATCGTTTTCGTCGCCGCCGAGGTGGTGCATGGCCTGCGCGGCAGGCAAGGGCTCACCGCGCGCGCGCCCTGGGTGGTGGCCTTCAGCTTCGGCCTGCTGCACGGCTTCGGATTCGCCGGCGCACTGGCCACCGTGGGGTTGCCGCCCACGGCCATTGCGCTGGCGCTGCTCACGTTCAACGTCGGCGTCGAAGTCGGTCAGCTGCTGTTCGTGGCCGGCGCGCTCGGCCTGCGCAGCGCGCTGGCGCTCTTGCCCGTCACGCTGCCCGGGCGCGCGCGCGCCCTTCCCGCGTATGCCATCGGCACCGTGGCCATGTTCTGGGTCATCGAGCGCGTCGGCGCGTTCTGGAGTTGATCGGCGCGCGTTTCGATCGACGCGCGATGGCTTGCAGGATTTCGGCCGATCGACGGCGCTGATCGGCGTCGCAATCCGATAAGCTCGCGCGCCTGCCATCGCCAGACGGCGACACCGTCTTATCGTGACCCACATCGTCGACTATCCGATCGCCGTCTTCCTGACCAGCCTCGTGACGCTGGCGATCTCGGCGCGAATCGGTGCTGCGCTGGCGCGGCGCGGCATCGTCGGCCTCGATGCGCACGACTACTTCGGCGTGATCCAGACCGCCACCCTCACCCTCCTGGGGCTGGTCATCGGCTTCACGTTCTCCATGGCCGTGAGCCGGTACGACCAGCGCAAGAACTACGAAGAGGAAGAAGCCAATGCCATCGGCACGGAATACGTCCGAGCCGAGTTGCTGCCCGCGGCCGACGCCACCGTGGTTCGGGCGAAGCTCAAGGAGTATCTCGATCAGCGGATCTCGTGGTACTCGAGAACGGATGAGCAGCGGCTGCGCGAAGTGGATGCGCGGACGGCTGGGTTGCAGAGCGAGCTGTGGGGTGCCATTCGGGGACAGGCGGTGGCCCAGCCCACGCCCGTCATGGCCCTCGTCGTCTCCGGCATGAACGACGTTCTGAACACCCAGGGGTACACCCAGGCCGCCTGGTGGAACCGCATCCCACCCGCGGCATGGCTTCTGATGCTGGCGCTCGCGTTCTGTTCCAACGTGCTGGTGGGGATGGGCGCCAAGACCAGAGGCCATCCGATGTTGCTGTTGGTGCTGCCGTTGATCGTCGCGCTCGCCTTCCTGCTGATCGCGGACATCGACAGTCCGCGCCGCGGCCTCATCGCCGTGAGCCCGCTCAATCTATTGACCCTGGCGCAATCGCTCGGTCCGCGCTGACGATCGCGAGCCGCGGATCGCGGCTCCCCGAGGGGCGACCGGCTCGCCGATGCGACGCGGACCCGCCCGCATCCGAGCCCGCTGGCGCGTCCTAGTAGCCGTAGAAGTCTTCGCTGCGAATGTCGTCGTCGTCGACTCCGGTGCGGTTCAAGGTCCCACGCATCGCTTCGACCATCGCGGGAGGCCCCACGACATAGAAGATCGGCGCGGGCAAGGCACCGACGGCACCTTTGACCAGCTCTCCGGTGACCAGGCCCGTCTGCCCATCCCAGGCACGACTGGAGGTCGACAGGTTCGTCATGGTCGCGACCATTCGGAAGTTCGGGTTCGCGCTTTCGTGCTGCTGCAGCTCGGCGAGAAAGGCGGCGTCTTCCGGCCGCCGGTTGGAATACACCAAGACCAACTGCTGTTGCCGCTGGTCCTGCGTGGCTTGCCGCAGCATGCTGACGAAGGGCGTGATGCCGATGCCGCCGGCGATGAGTATTGCCGCCCGCGCCAGGTCCTTGTGCAGAAGCAGCGATCCAAACGGCCCGTCGATGTCGACCGGCGCGCCGACGGGCAACGTCCGCAGCGCGCGCTTGTAGTCGCTGTCGCGCATGCGCGTGGCAACGACCAGGTGGTCCTGGAATGGCGCACTGACGATCGAGAATGTGTGACGCGTGCCCTGTTCATCGGGAGCGGCCGTCGGCAGAACAACGTCGATCGCCTGCCCGGGCTTGAATTCGAAGCCCTCGGGCTTGCGCAGACGAAACGCCATCGTGCCTTCGGCGATCTCTTCGCGTGCGAGGAGCGTGGTGCGGTGGGTGCTCATGGGATCTGTGGGCCTGGTGCGCTTGCTGCGCTGTCCCTTAGATGCAACCGCCGATCGATCCATTCCCGGCGCGGCCGCCGTGCGGTAGCGCTTGGGGGCTACCCCACTTCGATCATCAGATCGGGATCGAACAGCGGGTTCTCGTTCACGCCGGCCTTCGCATAGCCACGCGGATTGCAGACCACGCGCGTGCCATTGACGAGGTAGTCGAAGCTGTCGTGGGTATGGCCGTGCACCCACAACTGCGCGCGCTTCGCGCCCATCAGGTGTTCGGCGTCGGACACGAAACACGCGTTCAAGGGGGAGTCGGCAAATCGAGGATGGATGCTTCTGCGCGACGGCGCGTGATGGGTGATCACGACCGTCGGCCCCGCGTGGGACTGGCCGAGTCGCTCATCGAGCCAGTCGGCGTGCGCCTTGAACAACGCGGCCGAGTCTTCAGGGGTGAACACGGCATCTGCCGCGTCGACGAGGCGAATCCGGCTGAAGTCGCGGATCAGGCGCCGCGCTTCGGCCATTGCGGCCGCCTTCTGCGCGCCCGGGCCGAACACGTTGAAATCGCTCCACAGCGTGGCGCCCAGAAAGCGCACGCGCCCGATGACGATCTCGGTGTTGTCGAGCAGATGCACGCGGGTTCCGGCGCACAACCGCTTGAGCTCGCTCGCCGCCCCGTCGATGCTGCTGCCGTAGAACTCGTGATTGCCGGCCACGTAGAGCACCGGCTTGTCGAAACGCAAGGCCCAGGCCACCGCCTCGCGCGGACGCGAGATGTCTCCGGCCAGGATCACCACGTCGGCGTCGTTGACGGGCCTGTCGAAGGCGCCGAATCCCAGATGGAGGTCGGACAGGATGTTGATCTTCATCGGAGACCTTCCGGCCTGTATATCACACTGTGATATACAATGGGCCGCCCCAGTGCCGATCCCATGGCCGACCCCAAAATGTCAAAGGCCGACTTCGAGTCGCTGGCCCGGTTTCGCTACCAGCTGCGCCGCTTTCTGCGATTCAGTGAGGAAGTGACGCATCGCAGCGGCGTGACGCCATTGCAGTACCAGCTGATGCTGCAGATCAAGGGCTTTCCCGGGCGGCAGTGGGCGACGGTGGCGGAGCTCGCCGAGCGCCTGCAAGCCAGGCACCACGGCGTCGTCTCGCTGGTCACCCGGTGCGAGGCGGCGGGTTGGGTGCAACGCATCGCGAGCCGGGACGACAGGCGCTGTGTGGAAGTTCACCTGACCGCGCAAGGGGACAAGCGCCTGGAGCAGCTGGCGCGCCAGCATCGCGACGAGCTGCGCTCGGTGCGGGCGGGCTTCTCGGTGGCCGGCGTCACCCGGCGCAGCGCCGAGCGAGGGCCGCGCGCATGACGGGTGATGGCATGGCTTCGAACCGACCGGGGCCGCGGCCCGCCATCGGCACGAGAGCGCGCTTCGAAAGCGAGTCGCGGACCTGGAGCAACAGGCTGCGCGACGCGACTCGTCAGAAGGCTCTTGCATGACCAACGCGTTCCCAGGTCATTCCACGCCCGCCGTCGGATTCGAGGTGCCGCTGGAGATGCTGGCGGCGTGCCACCAGCGTGTGCAGGCCCAGTGCGCCCTGTTGCACCGCCTGGTCATCCACCTGGGCGCGCATGGCACCGACCGGCAGGCGCGTGATGCCGCCGACACGGTGATGCGCTACTTCGACACCTCCGCGCGCCATCACCATGCCGACGAGGAGGTCGACCTCTTTCCGGCCTTGATCGAGTCGATGGCGGGATCGGACGCCGTGTGCTTGAACGAGTTGATCGACTCGCTGCGTGCCGATCATCGCGAGCTCGAGCATCGCTGGCGCCATTTGCGCCGCACGCTCGAGCAGGTGGCCGATGGCACCGCCACCGCGCTGTCGGCCGACGAGGTGCAGGCCTTCACCGGTCTGTACGAGCGACACATCACACGCGAGGAGTCCGAGCTCCTGCCGATGGCCAAGCGCCTGCTGGGCGATGCCGAACTCGACCGCATCGGCCTGGCGATGCGGGCTCGGCGCGATCCGCTCCAGATCGAGCCGCCGAACCCGTTGCACGACAGCGGATGATTTCACGGCAACGCGAGCCCGCGTTGATCGCGCGTTGAGCCACCGAGGGGGAGCTGCGATGCAGTCCTATTGGATGCAGATGACCGACCACGACACCGTGATCGAGCTGCGCGAAGTGCCGGTGCCGGAGCCGGCAGCGCGCCAGCTGCTGGTGCGCATGCGCGCCGCCGGCCTCAACCGCGGTGAGTTCATCGTCGGGCACGGGCTGCACGGCGCGGCCGGCACCTGGAAGGCCATCGGTGGCGAAGGGGCGGGTGACGTCGTCGCGGTCGGCGCTGAAGTGCTAGCGTTCAAGCCGGGCGATCGCGTGATGGGACGCTGCGCCGGCGCCTTCTCGCAATACGCCCTGATGGAGGCCGACGAGGCGATGGCCGTGCCCGCAGCGCTGTCGTGGGAAGAAGCCGCCGGGATGACGCTGACCTTCTTGGTGTCCTACGACATGCTGGTGCTGCAAGGGCGCCTGCGCGCCGGCGAGTGGCTGCTGATCAATGGCGTGTCGTCCGGCGTTGGCGTGGCGTCGCTGCAGTTGGGAAAGGTTCTGGGCGCGAAGGTCATCGGCACTTCGGGCTCGGCGCCCAAACTGGAGGCCTTGAGGCCGCTGGGTCTCGACCTTGGGATTTGCACGCGCTCGGCCGACTTTGCGCCCGCCGTCCTGGAAGCAACCGGCCAGCGCGGTGCAGACTTGGTGGTGAATGC
>Ga0068860_100001151_pt1 | contig 28948 bp, 26 predicted proteins | sample KBSSwiS32_FD_66597 | JGI IMG/M metagenome (GOLD analysis project Ga0068860, IMG submission 66597) | Switchgrass rhizosphere microbial communities from Kellogg Biological Station, Michigan, USA - KBS Switchgrass S3-2 | ecosystem: Host-associated > Plants > Roots > Rhizosphere > Soil ... | reverse complement strand
GGACACATGAGCTCGCAGGAGCAGGTCTCGCTGTAGCTGCCGGCCAGGTTCCACGTCATGGGAATCCCCCCTCGCGCTTGCTCCGGCCAGTGTCCCGCCGTGCCGACAGGGCGTCAACGGTCTCCGTCGCCAGGTGCTCTGCCGGAGCCGTCGTGAAAGGTCCGCTACTGGTACGGCGGGGTCCGGGCACTGCCCTCGAGCGAGTCACACCCTCCTCCGGAGCCGAGCTGAGAGGTGAGTCATTGCGCCACGAGTGACTCACGAGAGTCATCCGCATCTGCCGCGGAAAGCACGGGCAGCGATCAAGCCGCCCGAAGCCGCGCCGCAAACGGCGAGCGCCAGCTCACCGTCGTCACACTCGTCTGCAACGCCTACCGTTGAGGCGTGAGCGAGGCGCCGGATGTCACGAGTCCGCGATGTCCTACCTGTGGGCAGCCCCTTCGACACGGCGGTCACCTGTCGCGCGAGAACGCGGCGTTCGTCGCCGCCTCCGGCAATGCCGGGATCACCTTCGAGACCCAGGGCAGATGCGAGAACGAAGGCTGCCCCGACTACGGTCGCGAGTTTGCGCCGGGTGAATGGCTCGAGCCTGTCGACGGACTGGAGTGATCCGGACCCATCGATGCCTCCGCGGACGGCGCGCGGACCTGCCGGCTCCCGTCCGCTGGCTCCTCACCCCCGTCGTGGTCTGTCAGATGGAGCTCCAGCTCGAGCTCGTCGCGTAGGGGGATGTCATGAGCCCCGAGTCTCGGGATCTCGGGCTTCAGCCCCTGTCGGCTCGCATCGACCGCCCCCGGACGAAGCTGCGCAAGCCGGAACCCGCGCCGTTGGTAGAACCGCAGCGCATCAACGTTGTCGTTCGTCGTGACCACCCACAGCCGCCCGCAGCCGGCGTCCCTCGCGAGCTCCTTCACCGCCGCAAGAAGCGCCGATCCGGTCCCGGTGAACCGAACTCCGGCATGCAGGGTCAGGACTTCGCAGGTGTCACCATCGATCGCGTAGGTCGCCGCCCCGACCAGTCGGCCCTCTGACCAGGCCAGCACCGCAGGATGATCCAGTGCATTCACCAGTTCGGCACGCCTGGCGACCCGCAACGAGTTGTGGTCGCGGAGGAAGACCTCCAGAACTGGTCGATCCTCCGGCCGGCTGTGCGCCAACTCCACGGCAACAGTCTGGCATCGCGACTCGCGATTGCCGCCACGCAAGCGTGCCGGTCCGGGCAATGGGTCAAACGGGGCATGTCGAGACACGTCCGGGACGGCCTAGCCTGTGGACACGGCTTCGCACGGGGGTGCGGCTCGGGCGCTGATGGTTGCCAGTCCCCGACCTCTGCCACACCCGAGAGGGAGACCCGTGAGAGCAGCGCGCATCAGCAGCTACGGCGGCCCCGAAGTCCTCCAGCTCGTCGACGTCGACCCACCCGCGCCGGGGCCCGGTGAGGTGGTGGTCGAGGTGCGGGGCTCCAGCGTGAACCCGGCCGACGTGGCGGTCCGGAACGGATGGATGGCCCAGTACCTGCCGATGGAGCTGCCGCTGACCTTGGGCATCGACGTCGCAGGCGTGGTGACCGAGGTCGGTCCGGACGTGGCGTGGCCGTCGGTCGGCGAGGAGGTCTACGGGGTGGCCGGCGTGATGATGGGCGCCTTCGGGGCCTACGCCGAGCGCGCACTCACCCGGCCCGAGCTCCTCGCCGTACCGCCCAAGGGCTTGGACCTCGTGACAGCCGGAACGCTGCCGCTGGTCGGGGTCTCGGCCATCCAGGCGATCGAGGCGAACCTCGAGGTCGGTCCCGGGACGCGGCTGTTCGTCCACGGCGCCGCGGGCGGGGTGGGGCCGCTGGCAACCGCGCTGGCCCGTCACCTGGGCGCCCACGTGGTGGCCTCCTGCCGGGGCGGCCTCACCAATATCGACCACATCGGCGCCGACCAGGTGGTCGACACCGATGACACCGACGTGTTGACACTCGGTCCGTTCGACGCCTCGCTCGACCTCGTCGGCAGCGACCCGACGACAGTGCTGGACGTGACCCGTCCGCAGGGCCGGGCAGTGAGCCTGATCATGCCCCCCGACCCGGAGCGCGCCGCCGCCAAGCAGGTCACCGCGATGATGCAGGCCGGTGATGTGACCACCGCACGCCTCCACCGGCTCCGCGAGCTCGTGGAGAGCGGGATCCTCACGCCACTGGTGACCGAGCGGGTGCCGCTCGACGACATCGCGAAGGCCTTCGAGATCAAGGCCGCCGGCGGCGTCCGCGGCAAGATCGCGATCACCATCGGCTGACCCCGACTCTGGTCATTCTGGCCCCTGCGCGGACGGGGAACGCCTGGCACCCTTTGTCTGCTGGCTGTCGAGCCGACAGGGGTCACGCATCCGGGCGAACGCGACGACATCGAGGTCACCTACGGCGAGCTCGGAATCTGGGTGGTGGAGAACGCCTTCTCGGTGGCTGGGCCGGTGCGCGAGCGGTACGTGATCGGGCCTCGCGACAACCCGCCACCGGCGGGCCAGCAGTAACTCAGTGTCCAGCCCACTACCAGGGCGCTGTACCCCAAGGCAGTGGGCTGGACACTGAGTTACTGGTCCTGGACCCGCTCGGTGGTCGGGAAGAGGCTGGCGTAGGCGTTGAGGGCGGGCTGTCCGCCGAGGTGGGCGTAGAGCACGGTGGAGTCGCGCGGGATGTCGCCGTTGCGGACCAGGTCGAGCAGGCCGGCCATCGACTTGCCCTCGTAGACCGTGTCGAGGATGACCCCCTCGAGCTGCCCGGTGAGCCGGATCGCGTCGAGCGTCGACTGCACCGGCACGCCGTAGACCTCGCCGGCCCAGCCCTCCAGCACCGTGATCTCCTCCTCGCGCAGCTCGCGGCGTACGCCGATCAGCTCCGCGGTGTTGCGGGCGATCCGCTCGACCTGGTCGCGGGTCTTGTCCAACGTGGCCGAGGCGTCGATGCCGACCACCCGACGGGGCCGACCGCCCGCCTCCTCCAGCGCGGCGAACCCGGCGATCATCCCGGCGTGCGTGGAGCCGGTGACCGTGCAGACCACGATCGTGTCGAAGAAGACCCCGAGCTCTTGTTCCTGCTGGGCGACCTCGTAGGCCCAGCCCGCAAAGCCGAGCCCGCCCAGCCGGTGGTCCGAGGCACCGGCCGGGATCGCATACGGCGTACCGCCGCGCTTCTCGACGTCCTCGAGCGCCTGCCGCCACGAGTCACGGAAGCCGATGTCGAACCCGGCCGGGTCCAGCCGCACCTCCGCACCCATGATCCGGCTCAGCAGGATGTTGCCGACCTCGGTGCTCGACAGGTCGGTCCAGTCCGGGACCCAGTTCTCCTGCACCAGCACGCACTCCAGCCCCAGATGCGCCGCGACGGCCGCCACCTGACGGGTGTGGTTGGACTGATGGCCGCCGATCGAGACCAGCGTGTCCGCGCCCGAGGCAAGCGCATCGGGCACGAGGTACTCCAGCTTCCGGGTCTTGTTGCCGCCGTAGGCGAGCCCCGAGCTGCAGTCCTCCCGCTTCGCCCACACCTGCGCACCGCCCCCCTGAGCAGCCAGGTGGGCACTCAGCCGCGGCAGCGGATGGACCGGGCTCGGGCCGAAGGTCAGCGGATGACGGGGAAAGTCGATGATGCTCACAATCGCTCCTTGGAGTTCTAGGCCGACACGGGAGGTCCCCCAGGTCACAAGGCCTGTGCCGGATGTTGCTGAACGGCGGATTCGTCACCTTCTGGTGATGAGAGGTCGTGGCTCAGGAAACGTCCAATTGAAGCGGACGGCGGCCGGTCGCACGATCGCCGTGACGACCGCAGACAGGCTTCCCGCGACCCGACACTGGTACGTCGAACTTGGTCAGGACGATCAGCACTGCAGATCCGGCGCATGCGGCGACGGCGTAAAGCGTTCCAACGTGGAGCACTGCGATCGGTCGATCAAGGATCACGTCGCGCAGCACTCCCCCGCCGATCGCAGCGAGGACACCGACGACGAGCGATCCGACATCGCCCACGCCGAGCGAAAGGGCCTTTGACACGCCGATCGCTGCAAACATCCCCATCACGACGGCGTCCAGCAAGGTGATCAGCGACCCGCGGGGCTCAAAGATTGGCTGGAGGATGATGCCGAGGATGGCGCAGGAGCCGGCAACCAGGAGGTACCAGTTCCCCCAGATGACAACGGGGGCTGGTTGAGGACGACATCGCGGAGCAGGCTGCCACCGAGTGCGACCGTGAGGCCGACCACGATCACGCCCAGCACGTCGATATCCCGGTCGCGGTGCGTGGCGGCGAACAAGGCGCCCTGAAGGCCACCGAGACCGGCCGGGAGCAACTCGATCCAGAGCGCCACCTCGAACTGCGCAGTTGACATCGACCAGCCTCCGTTCATGGGGACCGACCCGTGCAGGGCACGGGTCGGCCGGACCTCATCCGGCTAGCGCCGTTGGCGGGATCAGCTCGCGCCGACCATCGCGCCCTCGGCGGCCTCGACGATGACCCCGGCGACGACGTCGGGCTGAGTCGCGTAGAGAGCGTGGCTGGCCGCGACCGTGGTGATCTTGGCTCCCGCGCGCTGAGCCATGTGCTGGACCATTGCCTCGTCGAACGCCTGGTCGTCGGTGGCGATCACGGCCCAGCTGGGCCGCTGACGCCAAGCAGCTTCCGTGACCGCCGTTCCGAAGACCGACATGTTGATCGGGACCTGTGAGTCCCGCATGAATGCCGCGTCGACATCGCTCGCGTCGGCCGCGAAGCCGCCCTTGAACTTCTGGGGGTTGAGGAAACCAAAGCCGTCGTCGCCCACATCGATGACGAAGTTGGGCGTGGGAGCGAAACCCTCGTACTGCTGAGCAGTGGTCTCACCCGAGTCGGGCGCCAGGGCCGCCACGTAGACCAGACCGGCCACCTTGTCGTGCAGACCCGCCTCAGTGATCACCGTGCCACCCCACGAGTGGCCGACCAGGATCGTCGGCCCGTCCTGGAGATCCAGGACTCGAGTCGTAGCCGCGACGTCGTCCGCGAGGGAGGTCAGCGGGATCTGGACGATCGTCACGCGATAGCCATGCTCTGTCAGCCGGTCGTAGACGCCACGCCAGCCCGAGCCGTCAGCGAACGCGCCGTGCACCAGCACGACGTTCCGAATGCCTTGATCGGTGGAGGTGCTCATGGTGTTCCTTCCGTCGTCGCCCGGTGGACTCCGGGCGGGGCACAGAGACAGAGAAACCGTCTCGCAGAATGCAATATATTGCGCGCGAAGCGAATTTCGCAAGGGTGGAGGACTTGAGCGCCGACCCAGTCATGCCGGCGAACGCCCGGTGGCGCCCGCTTGACTACTCGACCCGGCCCGACTGCAATATATTGCGTGCCGATCCCCAGCCGCAGCGTCGCCATCGACCGCCGTCTCATGCGCGATGAAGTCTTCGCACGACTACGCGACGCCATCGTCGACGGCACCTTCGCGCCTGGAGAGCAGTTGAAGGACACCGACCTCGCAGAGTGGCTGGCTGTCAGCCGCACTCCGGTCCGCGAGGCACTCCTCCGACTGGCTGAGGCGGGACTCGTGGTTGCTATCCCGGGGCGCTCGACGGTCGTGAGCACCGTTGACACGCAAGCGATTCGCGAGGCTCGTGATGTCGTCGCCGCGATGCATGAACTCGCTGTGCGCGAGGCGGTCTCACATCTGACCCGGGCAGAGCTGCAGCGGATGCGCGAAGCCAACCGTCGCTTCCGGCAGGCCCTCAAGGACGGCGACGTCGACGCCGCACTGCGTGCCGACGATGACCTCCATGCCGTCCCCGTCACTGCCGCTGGCAACTCCGCCCTGTCCTCAGTTCTCGACCAGTTCACCCCGGTCCTGCGCCGCGCCGAGCGCCTGCGTTTCTCGACGCTCGACGGCCGGGCCTCGGTGCGCCGGCACGACGAGCTGATCAAGTTGTGTGAGGCCGGCGATGCCGAGGCCGCGGCGTCCGCTGCCTTCGACACCTGGCACTCGTTGCCCACTGTTGACGAGAGCGTCTAGCCCACGTCGCCGTTGAGTCGACCCTGCCCGCCCGCAGCGGTCCGCCGGTCGGGTGCCGGGACCGTCCGGTCGCGCAGACCAGCGCGTTGCTGCTCGCCCGCTGGGGGCAATCCCCGTCGTCCTCCTCGACCTGACACGGAAGCAGGATCGGCGAGGCCCGCGGGCGGATCAGGGCCTGGTAGCAAGGCTGTTGATGCCGCACCACCGCGCGCCGCCGGGCACGCTACTCGAGGCCTTCGGTCAGGCTCAGCCCGATCCGGCGCAGCTGATCGACCTGCTCGCGGTCGAGGTGGTCGAAGACCAGCCGTCGAACCTGCGTGACGTGGCTGGGCGCGATCGCCTCGAGCACGGCGTAGCCCTCGTCGGTCAAGGTGGCGTACTGACTGCGCTTGTCGGTCAGGCACGGCCGCCGCACCACCCAGCCACGCTTCTCCATGGTGTCGATCGCGTGGGTGAGCCGGGAGGGGCTCGACATGCTCAGCCGTGCCAGCTCGCCCATGGAGAGGGTTCTGTCGGGGGAAGTCGAGAGCATGGCCAGCATGGAGTACCAGACGTGGCTGATCCCCACCTCCTCGCGCAGCTGCCGGTCCAGGGCCTGCGGGAGCAGGTAGAGGAGGCGGACGAACGGCAGCCACGCCGCCATCTCGTCGTCGTCGAGCCAGCCTGGCTCGGCCGCGAAGTCGGTGCCGCTCATGGTCACCTCGCTGTCCGGAGCCCGGGCCTCCTTCGAGCCTCTCACGAGGCCCGCCCCGCCACATCGCTGCCGAACAGGTGAGTCCCCAGACCCAGGTCCAGCGTGTGCGCGGTGTGGTCGCGCTTGGCCCCGAGGTAGCGCGCGTTGGCCTGCGACAGGTGCACTCCGGTCCGGACCCGCTCGGCGACCGCGACGCCATAGGCGTCGAGCTGGATGGCCTTGTCGGGGTTGTTGCTCAGCAGCCGGATCCGGTCGGCGCCGAACGCGAGCAGCATCTGGGCGGCCGCGCGGTAGTCGCGCTCGTCCTCATCGCGCCCGAGCGCAAGGTTGGCCTGGTAGGTGTCGAGGCCGGCGTCCTGGAGCGCGTAGGCGTCGAGCTTCGCGTAGAGACCGATACCGCGCCCTTCCTGACGCAGGTAGAGCAGGAAACCGCCGGTCTCCGCGATCCGCTCGACCGCCTCCCGCAGCTGCGGTCCGCAGTCGCAGCGCTGGGACCCGAGGACGTCTCCGGTCAGGCACTCGCTGTGCGGACGGACCAGCGGCGCGGCGCCGCCGGCGGCCGAGCGCGCAAGCGCTCCACGCCAGTCCCCCAGGCCGAGGAGCAGGTGCTCCTCCTCGTCCGCGAGGCCATCGAACGTGTACACATCCGCCGTCGTCGTGAAGCCGTCGTGGAAGCGGAGCGGGACCACCACGTGCGTGCGCACGCTCGCGGCTGGGTGGCGGTGGAGCAGCTCGATCGTCATGGATCCTCCAATGTTTCAAGATTGAAAGGAATCGTATAGGCTGCCCGGAGATTGTTCAATATTGAAAGTTAGGGAGAGTTCCATGGCACGCATCAAGGTCCTCGGCGGCACCGGTCACGGCGGCGCGGCCGTCGTTGGTGAGGCGGTACGCCGCGGACACATCGTCACGTCGTACAGCCGCCGTCCTCCGTCGGAACCGGTCGAGGGCGCCGACTACGTGACCGGCTCGCTGCTCGACGACGAGCTGCTCGCGGAGACGGTGCGCGACGCCGACGTCGTCTTCGAGGCCCTGTCGCCACGGGGCGAGCTGGCGGGTCAGCTCGAGGGCCTCCTCGAGCGCCTGGTGGAACTCGCCGACACAGAAGGAGTTCGCCTCGGCGTCCTAGGCGGTGCCTCGTCGTTGCTCGTCTCTGAGGGCGGACCTCGGCTCCTTGATGTCCACGACACTCCGGCCGAGCTCCTGCCCGAGGTGCAGACCGGCATCAACGAGCTGGAGATCCTCAAGAACTCCCCGGAGACGCTCGACTGGTTCTACCTCAGCCCCGCTGCCAGCTTCGGCGCCTGGATCCCGCAGAACATCACCGGGACCTATCGCCTCAGCGACGAGGTCCTCCTCAAGGATGACGACGGCAACTCCGAGATCTCCGGAGCCGACCTCGCGGTGGCCGTCGTCGACGAGATCGAGGTCCCGTGCCACCGTCGCCGCCGCTTCCACGTCGCCCACTGACCCTCGCCCGGGTCCGGGCAGGCGGGTACCTCGACGCCGGCGCCTCTCGCGACACCGGAGTCGTCGTGCGCGACGCAACGGACGCCTCCCTGACTGGGAGCGGTCCGCAGGTCGAGGGACGAGTCAATTGGGGCCTAGTGACGCATCTGGCAGATCAGCTTGTCGTCGCTCCTACTCGCCGTCAGCTGTGCCAGAAGACCCGCCTGTCGCGGCGTCGCTCGGCTGTTGCGGGCGTGGCAGGACTCAAGGTCGCCGACTCCTGGGATGCCCGAGTCCACAACGGTCATATGTCGGCCCCGCCTTCGGTCGCCCACAACTCCGCTGACCTGGCACTACGCCGTTGGGGGGACCGAACACCAAGGCTGCCGGGGCACGCGCTCGAGTCAAGGGCGCCGCCATCCCAATTACGGCTGTTCGACACCCGAGCCTGCTGCGCACTGGACCCTCGCCGAGCGCCTGCGTTTGACAGTTGTCCCGCACTATCGTGCGAGGGGTGACCCCTCCCGAGCGCGCCGATGCCTCTCCTGCCTCGACGCGAACCGACGTCACGAGCGTCAATGCCTTTCGCGCCAGGTTGTTGGACGCGCTACGCGCGTCGATCACCGAACGTGGTTACAGCGAAACCACGATCAGTGACATCGTCGCTCGCGCACGGGCCTCACGGCGGACCTTTTACGCAGTGTGGCCGACCAAGGACGACTGTCTGCTCAGCCTGATGGACGAGGTGGACACGGCCCTGGCGAAGCGGCTGACCAACGAGGTCGATCCGGGAGCCCCCTGGCAGGACCAGGTCGCCCAGGCCGTGCAGGCGTACTTCGAGCACGTGCACGAACAGCCAGCCGTGTACCTATGCGCGTTCCGCGACCTTCCCGCCCTCGGTGACGCTGCCAGGGCCTCGATCCGGAAGGCGAACGACACGTTCGTCGGAGTCATCCACGACCTGTCCGACAACGAGGAATTCCGGCGCTCGGGCCTGGGTCCGACCTCCCGTCGGCTCGCGCTGATAGTCCTCGGTGGCCTCAATGAGATGATCGCTGACGTCCTCGAGAGCGGCGAAGACATCCGCGACTCCGTACCTCTGGGCATCGCGACCACAACGGCATTGCTGAGCACCAGCGCGGGCCGGTCCAGCGTGGGCGATTGACCGACCAAGCCACCGCTGCTGGTGAGCGACGGCGCAGCGCGGCGAAGTGACCTGTGCGGCCGCATGGGACACGTAGTTGACGAAGCCGGACCGGAGATCTCCTGCACAACGGAGCCGCGATGGGGCCATCGTTCGTCACGGCGACGGGGGCACTGGGCGGTGAGACGACCTTGTCGTGACTTCTCCCAGGAGGCGGTTGGCGCCGTTGGCCAGCGTGCAGGCACTGTCGTGCCGACGGGCCGAGTCGCCTGCGCGACGCAATCGATGTTCGCCCGTGTCCGTGCATCGTCACGACGAGCGAGGGGGTGCCCTCGACGCGGTGCAGTGCGTCGTCGAAGCAGGTCATACGGTCCTCGTGCTCGGCGGGACGCCGGGTTCTGGTCGACGGTCTCGACGTTGGAGTGATCGACGGAGGGGCCCAACGGCTTCGGCAACGGCAGTGGCACATGGAGCCCCGCATCTGGACCGGCTGGCGCCTGCTCCAAACGCAAGCCCGTCAGGGTGATCAGGAGAAGATCGCCGGTTCGTCGTGCGCCACGGCGTGCAGCACTGAGCGAAAGCTCGCCCGCGCGGATCGGGCGCTGCCGACCTGGTCGCGCACGTCGCTCGCGATCTCGTGCTTGATGAACTTGGGATGGCCCGCCGCCATGGCGAGCAGCTGGGCCTGGCACGAGCGCTCCATGGTGATGAACCACCACGCTGCCTCGGCCACCGAGCCGCCCACGGTGAGCAGTCCGTGGTTCTGCAGGATCACGGCCTTGTTCGGTCCGAGCGCGACACCGATTCGGCGGCCCTCCTCGGTGTCGTTCACGACGCCCCCGTACTCGGCGTAGAGGCTGTGGTCCTTGTAGAACGCGCACGCGTCTTGGGTGATCGGGTCGAGCAGCATGCCCAGGGCCGCGAAGGACTTGCCGTAGATCGAGTGGGCGTGCGCGGCGGCGACGACGTCGGGACGCGCCTTGTGAACCTGCGAGTGGATGCAGAAAGCCGCGCGGTTGACCGGCCGGTCGCCGACGACCACCTCGCCGTCGCCGCTGACGAGCAGCAGGTCGGAGACCGTGACCTCACTGAAGTTCATCCCGTAGGGGTTCACCCAGAAGCACTCCAGGTCACCCGGGTCGCGCGCGGTGATGTGCCCGGCGATGCCCTCGGAGAAGCCGAACTTGCCGAAGAGCCGGAAGGCCAGGGCGAGCTCGCGCTTCCGGTAGGTGCGCTCCTCCTCGACGTCGGGCCTTTCCTGCACAGCAGAAACGTCCGGAGAGTTCATGAGGTTTGTCAGCGTCTCCACCGGCGCGCCCTTCGCGCGCGCCACCACGGCTTTGGCCTGCTGTCCCATCTGCTCCTCGAATCCTGTGGTTGCGGGTGCGTGCTCGTACGAGCTGGTGCTGGTCTGACGTCACTCGCGTCAGGGACCGGTGGGGTCCCGGTGGCCGTTCCGCGGCCACCATCGTCAGTGCTGGACCTCGGGGAGCCGGACGACGATGCCGGCGAGCTGAGGGGTCATCGGGATCTGGCAGGTGAGCCGGCTGTTGTGCTCGACCGGGGCCAGGATGCCCTCGAGCATCATCTCCTCGTCCGCGGTCTGCGCGGGGAGGCGGTCGAGGTAGGCCTCGTCGACGTAGCCGTGACAGGTGCCACACTCGGCGAAACCGCCGCAGTCGCCGATGATCCCGGGAACGAGGTTGTCGATGGCGGCCTGCTTCAGGTTCTCGCCGTCCGGCACCTCGACGGTGTGGTCAGTGCCGTCGGCCTCGACGAAGTGTGCTGTGGACACGTTCTGCCTTCCTGGGGAGCGAGCGCGATCAACGGGTCGCGACCTGGTCACGGACCAGGGCGACGAGAGGGACGTCGGGGTCGGTGGCCCGCGCGAGGTCGATCCGAGCCCGCTGCGCCATCAGCTTGCGGGCGGCGGCGAAGTCGCGCGGCCGGTCGAGGGCCTGGATGCCGACGAGGATGTCGTCGCGGACGAAGAGCACGCTGAAGTCGTTGCGGTCACGGCCGCCGCGGCGCAGTTCCTCGTCACCGGGCTCGGGTACCCCGGCCATCTGCAGCTTGTGCTCGTACTGGTCCGACCAGAACCACGGGACACCGGTTACCGCCGGCATCACCCCGGCCAGCGTGGCCGCGGCGACGCGGGCCTGCTCGGTCGTGTTCTGCTGCGACTCCAGCCGCACGCGCCGGCCGAGCCAGCCGTGGTGCTGGCGCGCGCAGTCGCCGGCCGCGACGACGTGACGGTCGCTGGTGCGGCAGTGCTCGTCGACGAGTACCCCGTCGTCGACAGCCAGGCCCGCAGCCGCTGCTAGCTCGTCGTTCGGCACTTGGCCGATGCCGGCGAGCAGGTGGTCGACCACCACGGTCGAGCCGTCGTCGAGCCGCACCTCGAGCGCACCATCGTCGCGTCGCACGGCGTCGACGACACCGACGCCGCAGCGCAGGTCGACCCCCCGCTCCCGGTGCACCGCGGCGAGGTGCTGGGCGACGACGGGCGAGCAGGACCGAGCCAGCAGCCTCCCCTGGAGCTCGACCAGGGTGACCTCGGCACCGGCCGACACCGCGGCCGCCGCGACCTCGAGCCCGACGAACCCGCCGCCGACCACGAGCAGGCGCAGGCCCGGGCGCAGCAGTCCGCGCAGCTGCACGGCATCCTCGAGCCGGTAGAGCGAGAGCGCCTCGACGCCCTCACCGAGGACCAGCCGGCGCGGCCGGCCGCCCGTAGTGAGGGCGAGCCCGTCGTAGGAGACAACGGTGTCGTCGCCGAGGGTCACGGTCTGGCCCATGGTGTCGAGCGAGCGCACCCGCACGCCGAGCACCAGGTCGACCGAAGCCTTCGCGTAGGCCGCCTCGGCCCGGACCCGGATGTCGTGCTCTGATGCGGCTCCTTCGAGGACAGCCTTCGAGAGCGGCGGGCGCTGGTAGGGCTGATGCGGCTCGTCACCGACGAGTACCACCGGACCGCGGTGGCCCGCCTGCCGCAGGCTGACCGCGAGCTCGGCCCCGGCCAGCCCGGCGCCGACCACGACGACGCGGCCCTCTGGGCTCACGACGCCGCCTCGGGTTCGCACCACGACATGGCCGGAAGTCTCACAGGCCCACGGCGCCGGTGCGTTCCTGACAGCGGCACCCTCCCGCCGCTTCGTTGCCGGTCCCGGCAGCCGGCGCTCAGGCGGTCCGGGCGCGCGCGGCCCGGGGTAGACGGCGGGCGCCCAGCGTGAACAGGACGAGGGCGACGGCGGCCGTGGCGGCACCCAGTCCGGCGAGGGCCGCTCCACCCTGATCGACGACGAGGCCGCCGAGCACCGGAGCAAGCGCGATGCCGCCGTACAGGGCGCTGCTGTTCCACGACGAGGAGACCGAGGCCAGGTGGGGTTGCACCTCGAACAATCGGTGCTGCTGCGGAACGACGAAGGCCTGGGCCGCGGCGCCGACCCCGAAGAAGGACAGCATCGCCCCGGCCGAGGAGTCCTGCACTACCAGCCCCACGACCGACAGGGCCAGCAGGAGGAGGGCCCCCACGCCCGCGGTCGTCGAGCCCCAGGCGTCGCTGAGCGGCCCGCTTACGGCGGAGCCGATCAGCCCGCCGGTGCCGCACACACCGAGCAGCAGGGCCAACCGCGACCCGTCCCCCTCTGTGACGCCGAAGGCGACGACCGAGCTGAAGATGTAGACCACGTTGAAGGCGATCATCGCTCCCAGGTTCGAGGCGATGAGGAGCAGCAGGCGCGGGGTCAGGAGCACGCTCACGCTGCTGGCCCACGTGAGCCGCTCGGTGCCGGGCAGGGCCCGCACCCACAGGCTCATGGCGACCGTGGCCACGCTTGCCGCCAGCGCGATGGCCAGGAGCGCGAACCGCCAGCTCGTCACGTGCGCGAGCGCGGTGCCGAGGGGCGCACCCAGGGCGACCGAGAGCCCGAAGCCGACCTCCAGGACGGCCAGGGCACGACCCCGCAGGTGCGGTGGGACCATGGCCGGCACGGTCGCGTAGACGGTCGGGACGAAGGCTGCCCCGCCCAGCGCGGCCAACACCCGGCCGAGGACGAACGTCGTCAGGGTCGGAGCCATGACCGTGACCAGGGTCCCGGTGGCGATCAGACTCATGCCGACGACCACCAGGACCGAGCGCGGGACTCCAGAGAGGAAGAACCCGATGGCGGGCGCGACCGTGGCGACCACGACGGCGTACCACGTGACGGCGTACCCGGCCTCGCTGGTTTCCACGCCGAAGGTGCGCGCGACCTCGGGGAGCACCCCGGCGATCACGAAGGCGTTGGTGCCGACCAGGAACAACCCGACCGACATCAGGACCAGCCGAGGGTCGGCCATGCTCCTGACTACGTCAGCACCTCGGCCGGGTGGACCGCGTCGATCCCGAGGGCCTCGCCGACCGGACGGTTGGTGAGCCGGCCGGCGTGGGTGTTGAGGCCCAGCGCGAGGGCACCGTCCGCGCGCAGCGCGTCGGTCCAGCCCCGGTTGGCCAGCGCGACCGCGTAGGGCAGCGTCGCGTTGGTCAGCGCATAGGTCGAGGTGTTGGGCACCGCGCCGGGCATGTTGGCCACGCAGTAGAACGTCGAGTTGTGCACCTGGTAGGTCGGGTCCGCGTGGGTGGTCGCGTGGGAGTCCTCGAAGCAGCCGCCCTGGTCGATCGCGATGTCGACCAGCACCGAACCGGGCTTCATCCGCGAGACGAGGTCGTTGGAGACGAGCTTCGGGGCGGCCGCGCCGGGGATCAGCACCGCGCCGATGACCATGTCGGCCTCCATCACCTCCTGCTCCAGGGCGAGCTTGGAGGAGGCCAGGCCGTGCACGCGGTTGTTGTAGCGCCAGAACGACATCCGCAGCTTGTCGAGGTCGGTGTCGAGCAGGGTCACGTCGGCGCCCATCCCGAGCGCGATGTTGGCGGCGTTCTGGCCCGACACGCCGGCGCCGATGATCACGACCTTCGCGTTGGCCACGCCGCCGACACCTCCCATCAGGACCCCGCGGCCGCCCTGGGCCTTCATCAGCGAGTAGGCGCCGACCTGTGGGGCCAGGCAGCCCGCGACCTCCGACATCGGGTAGAGCAGCGGCAGCCCGCCCGAGGGCAGCTGCACGGTCTCGTAGGCGATGCCGGTGACCTTGCGGTCGACCAGCTCCTCGGTGAGCGGCTTGTCGGCGGCCAGGTGCAGGTAGGTGAAGAGCACCAGCCCTTCCCGCATCCGGGCGTACTCCTCCGCGACCGGCTCCTTGACCTTCAGCACCATGTCGACACCGCCGCTGGTGCCCCACGCCTCCTCCGGCGTGCCCACGATCTTGGCTCCGGCGGCGACGTACTCCTCGTCCAGGATGGACGAGCCGACACCGGCGTCCTTCTCGATCACCACCTCGTGACCATGAGCCACCAGCTCATGCACCCCGATCGGCGTGATGGCCACGCGGTACTCGTTGTTCTTGACTTCCTTGGGGACTCCGATCAGCACGGGTCAGACACTAGTCCTCCGCGCCTGCCGTGCCGACCAGGCCACGGCTGCTCGCCGTCAGCACCGCCACCAGGACCGGCGCGTCGTGCACCCGCCCGTCGAGGCAGGCGGCCAGCAGCTCGGCGTAGGGCACCCACACCGTCTCCATGTCGGCCTCCTCGTGGGCGGCCCGGAAGTCGCCGCGGTCAGCCTCGGCCAGGCCGCGGGCGAGGAAGTAGTGGATCAGCTCGCTGCTGATGCCCGGCGAGCTGTACGCCGAGACCAGGGCCGTCCACTCGCGCGCCTCCAGGCCCGCCTCCTCGAGCAGCTCGCGCTCCGCGGCGGCCCTGGGCTCCTCGCCGGCCACGTCGAGGAGTCCGGCCGGGAGCTCGAGCATCCGCATCCCGGCCGGGTGCCGGTACTGCCGCAGACAGAGCACCCGCTCGTCGGCGTCCACCGCCAGGACCACCGCCGCACCGGGATGCTCGAGGACCACCCGGGTGAAGGGCTCCTCGCCCCCCGCGTTCGGCCGGCGTACGACGTCCGCGCGCAGCGCGAACGGCAGCGAGGAGCGGTAGAGGTCCTCGCTGCTCTCGACCGGCCACTCCTCTGGTGCGTCCCCTGCGTCGTCGGCCACGCGGCGGACGTTACCGTCGGTCCATGCCGGACGTGCCCGCCAGCCTGACCGAGGAGGAGGCGCGGCAGCGCGCCGCCCTGATCGAGGTGGAGCGCTACGACATCACCGTCGACCTGCGCGGGCTGCTGGACGGCGACCGGTGGCTGGCCACCTCGGCGATCACCTTCGGCTGCCGCAACCCCGGCGAGTCCACCTTCGTCGACGTCGTGGGTGAGGTCGTGTCCGCGCGGCTCAACGACGTCGAGCTCGACCTCTCGACGCATGCCGGCGGCCGGCTGCCGCTGCCCTCGCTGGCCGCTGAGAACGTGCTCACCGTCTCCTCGGTGCAGACCGACACCACCGCGGGCAACGCGATCCTGCGCAGCGTCGACCCGCAGGACAAGCTCGTCTACGTCTGGTCGTCCTTCGAGCCGGATGGCGCCCGCCGGGCCTGGGCCTGTTTCGACCAGCCCGACCTCAAGGCCGTGCACGGCTTCCAGACGAGCGCACCCGCGGAGTGGACGGTGCTCAGCAACTGCGCACCCGAGGTGGTGCTCGACCGCGACGACGGCGGACGGCTCTGGATCTTCGAGGACACCCCGCGGCTCTCGACCTACGTCGTGGTGATCAACGCCGGGCCGTTCTTCGAGCTGCGGGAGCAGCGCGGCGACCACAGCCTCGGCCTCTACTGCCGACAGTCGCTGCGGGCCTTCCTGGAGCGCGACGCGCAGGAGCTGTTCGAGCTGACCGAGCAGGGGCTGGCCTTCTTCGCCGACCAGTTCGAGATGCCGTTCCCGCAGGAGCGCTACGACCAGGTCTTCGTGCCCGACATGGGCGGCGCGATGGAGAACTGGGGCTGCGTCACCTTTACAGACAGCGTGTTGCACCGGCGGCCGCCGACCTACTCCGAGCGGGCGTGGCGGGCGCTGGGCGTGCTGCACGAGATGGCGCACATGTGGTTCGGCGACCTGGTGACGATGCGCTGGTGGGACGACCTGTGGCTCAACGAGGCGTTCGCGTCGTTCGCCTCGACGTGGGCCTCCGCCAGGGCGACCGAGTTCACCGACGCCTGGGCGACCTTCCTCGCGGACGAGCAGCTCAGCGGCTACCAGCAGGACATGGGTCCCGCGAGCCATGCGATCCGGGTCGAGGTGCCCGATGTGGAGCACGCGTTCGCGAACTTCGACTCGATCACCTACTACAAGGGCCAGGCGGTCCTGGCGCAGCTGATGGCCTACGTGTCCGAGGACAGCTTCGTGACGGGGCTGCGCAGCTACTTCCGCGACCACGCCTGGGGCAACGCCGAGCTGGGCGACCTGATGAGCGCCATCGGCGCCGCCGCCGGACGCGACCTCACGGCCTGGACCGCCAGCTGGCTCGACCGGCCCGGCACCGACACCCTCAGCCTGGTCGGCAGGGCGCTGCTGGCCTCGAGCCCCGACGGCGGGGAGCCACGGACGCACGCCCTGCGCATCGGGTCCTACGACCGCGCCGACGGCGGGCTCAACCGCCGTGCCGTCCTGGACGTCGTCACCACGGGGACGACGACCTACCTCCCGGACCTGCCGGTCGCCGACCTGCACCTGCTCAACGACGGCGACCTGACCTTCGCCTCGCTGCGCACCGAGGAGTCCTCGTTGCAGGTGATGCTCACCAACGTCGCGCAGCTCGACGACCCGGTCAACCGCGCGGTCGTCGTCACCACCGCCTGGGACCTGCTCGCGAAGGGCGAGCTGTCGACGGGCGACTTCCTCGACTGCGCCCTGGGCATGCTCCGGACCGAGCCGAGCCCCGGGCTCGTCGAGCCGTTCCTCGCGCTGGCGCTGCACGCGTCCGAGCAGTGGAGCCCCGCCGTGCTGGTGCCGCGCCGGCTGGCCCGGCTCGCCGACGTGGCGGCGGCTCGCGCGGACGAGCCCGACCACCGCGCCCCTGCTCTGCAGACGCTGGCGTGGGCGGCCTCGACGCCCGAGCACTTCGCCCTCCTCGACGAGGCAGCGGCCGACGACGGCGACCTGGCGTGGCGGGTGCTGGTGCGCCGGGCCTCGCTCGGCCGCTACGACGAGGCTGCCGTCGGGGACCTCGTCCAGCGCGACCCCGACCCAGACGCCCATCTGCGTGCCTGGGGGGTGTCGGCGGCGCGGCCGCTCGAGGAGGCGAAGGCCGAGGCCTGGGACCGCGCCTGGCGGGACCGCGCGATCCCCTCCGGGCTGCCGATCATCGACTTCGCTCAGTGCTTCTGGCGCCCCGTCCAGCACGAGCTGATGCTGCCGTGGGCGCATCGCTACCTCGACGAGCTCGAGAAGCTTCCCGAGGGCGGGTTGCTCGCGCTCAGCAGCCTGGTGCGTCACCTACGGCCGCGGGTCTGCGACGAGGCCTGGCTCGAACGGGCCCACGACCTGGCCGACAGCGGCCGGCTCGAGCCGGCGGTGCGCAACGTCCTGCTCCTGGCCACCGACCAGCTGAGCCGGATCCTCGACGCCAGGACCTAGATTCCCGATCCCCGACCCGTCAGTCGTCGACGTCCACGACCTCGCGGCGCAGCCCGGTCTCGTCGATCGGGAAGCGGAGCTCCCTCTGCCGCTCGATCGCCGCACCGACGAGCCCCTTGAACAGGGGGTGCGGACGCGTGGGTCGCGAGCGGAGCTCGGGATGGGCCTGCGTCGAGATGTAGTAGGGGTGCTGGTCGCGCGGCAGCTCGACGAACTCCACGAGGTTGTCGTCGGGAGAGGTGCCGGAGAAGACCAGCCCGGCGTCCTCGAGGGTGTCTCGGTAGGCGTTGTTGACCTCGTAGCGGTGCCGGTGCCGCTCGTCGATCCGCTCGGCGCCGTAGACCTGGCGAGCGATCGAGCCGGGCTTGAGCACCGCCGGGTAGAGGCCGAGCCGCATCGTGCCGCCGAGGTCGCCAGCGCCCTCGACGTAGGCGAGCTGCTCCGCCATGGTCGCGATCACCGGCTCGGGGCTGTCGGGGTCGAACTCGGTGGAGTCGGCCTTCTCCAGTCCCGCGACGTTGCGGGAGAACTCGATCACCATGCACTGCAGCCCCAGGCACAGGCCCAGGGTCGGGATCCGGTTGGTGCGGGCGTAGGTCAGCGCGCCGATCTTGCCCTCCAGCCCGCGCACCCCGAAGCCGCCGGGCACGCAGACCGCGTCGACGTCGTGCAGGTGGCGGTGGGCGCCCTCGTGGGTCTCGCACTCGTCGGAGGGGATCCAGCGGATCTCCACCTCGGCCTCGTGCGCGAAGCCGCCGGCACGCAGCGCCTCGGCGACGGAGAGATAGGCGTCGTGGAGGTCGACGTACTTCCCGACCAGCGCGATCGTCACTTCCTCCTTGGGGTGGTGCACCCGGCGGAGCAGGTCGTCCCAGACCGTCCAGTCGACGTCGCGGAAGGGCAGCCCCAGGCGGCGCACGAGGTAGGCGTCGAGCCCCTCGCGGTGCAGGACCTTGGGGATGTCGTAGATCGACGCCGCGTCCGCCGCGGTGACCACGGCCTCCTGGTCGACGTCGCACATCAGCGAGATCTTGCGCTTGATCGACTCCGGGAGCTCGCGGTCGGCGCGGCACACGACGGCGTCGGGCTGGATGCCGACCTGGCGCAGCGCGGCGACCGAGTGCTGGGTCGGCTTGGTCTTGAGCTCGCCGGACGGGCCGATGTAGGGCACCAGCGACACGTGCAGGAAGAAGCAGTTGTCGCGGCCGATGTCGTGGCGCACCTGCCGGGCGGCCTCCAGGAACGGCAGCGACTCGATGTCACCGACCGTCCCACCCACCTCGGTGATCACCACGTCGACGTGCGCGCCGTCGACGCCGGTGCCGCCCATGGCGAGGATGCGGTCCTTGATCTCGTTGGTGATGTGCGGGATCACCTGGACGGTGTCGCCCAGGTAGTCGCCGCGGCGCTCCTTGGCGATCACCTCGGAGTAGACCTGCCCGGTGGTGACGTTGGCGATCTGCCCCAGGTCGGTGTCGAGGAACCGCTCGTAGTGGCCGATGTCGAGGTCGGTCTCCGCCCCGTCGTTGGTCACGAAGACCTCGCCGTGCTGGAACGGGTTCATCGTCCCGGGGTCGACGTTCAGGTAGGGGTCGAGCTTCTGCATCGTGACCTGCAGCCCGCGCGAGCGCAGCAGCCTGCCGAGGCTTGAAGCCGTCAGGCCCTTGCCGAGGGAGGAGGCGACGCCTCCGGTGACGAACACATGCTTGGTCGGCATGGGGGGCTTCATGGACCTCCATCCTATGGCAAGGGGACCGCGCCGTCAGATCCTGACGCACCGAAGGAACCGGTGGTTCCGGCCAGCACCGCCTCCATGGCCAGCACGGTGGTGACCTGACCCATGGTGGTCTCGATGCCGTCCACGGTGGAGACCGGCCCGGTCAGGTCGCTCTCACGCAGCGCTGCCAGCTCTCCGTCGGCGGCCGACGCCTCGTCTCCGACGACGACCACCCCGAGGGCGTTGTGGCCGATCCCACTGACCAGTCCCGACAAGATCGTGCGGGTCGCCAGGCTCGCCTCGGCCCCCACCTCGCCCGGGGGCAGCACGACGAGCACCAGTGGCGCGTTGCGCACGTCCTCCGGCGCGGTGAGCAGCCCCGCTCCCCCGAGGCTCTCGCGGACGGACACGGCCGCGAGGTCCGCGCGTACCGACGAGGTCTGCGTGGTGGCCATCGCGATGCCAAGCAGCTGACCCATTCGCTCGTAGGTCGGCGCCGCGGGGTCGCCCCGGGGGTCGGCGAGCTGGGCCGTCAGCTGAGCACTGACCGTGTCGACGAGGGTCTTCTGGTCGGCATCGACCAGCGCGTCGCCGGCCGTGTAGCTGCCGGTGATCGCGGCCCCGGCCGCGACGAGCTGCGCCTGCAGCGCCTTGACCTGCGCGGACTCCGCGCCGGGCAGCGCGAGGATCGCGACGGCGTGGCCGTCGAGCCCGTCGGCATAGAGGCGCGCGGCGCCCTGTCCGGCGAACGCGTCGGCGAACTCGGAGGCTCGGGCGGAGGCCTGGTCCGAGTCGGATGGTTGGGTCGGGGCCGTGCTCGTCCCGGCGTGGTCGCCGGCGGCACGGTCGTCGGAGCCGTCGCCGTCGGCCAGCGGGCCGCCGCCGAGGGCGATGCCCACGGCGAGAGCGAGGAAGACGGCGACCAGGGAGGCCACGTGCTGCCGGAGCGAGATCATGGTCTTTTGGGGTCCCCGCGGAATCGTGCGGTCTCCGCGCGGAGCGCCGCTCTCGTGCGATTTCGTGGGGTGTTCATGTCAGCCCCTGCAGGTAGTCGACGACGCCGTGTGCCCAGTCCCGGCCGACCGGCGTGACCGCGATCGCGGCAAGCAGGGCGACCAGCCCGGCCAGGATGACGAGGAACACCTGGAGCACGCCGGGTCGGCCGGTGTAGAGCTCGCGGACCGCCTCGGCGTTGACCAGCCGGTCACCGACCTTGAGCCGCGTGGCGAAGGTGCTGGCCCGACCGGCCTGCTGGCCGTCGAGGAACTCCTCGAGCCGGGTGCGCAGGCCGACGCCGACGACGAGGTCGGCGCCGTACCGATCGGCGAGCAGGAGGGCGATGTCCTCGGCCGTCGCCGAGGTGTCGACCAGCCGCGGCGGGCCGGCGGTGGCCTCGATGAGCGCCTGTTCGTCGACCCTGGTGCCCTTCGGGGCCACCAGGACCACGTCGGCGGCGACCCGGAGCGCGTCGGCGGACGGGACGCTCGCCGGCTCGCCGGCCGTCGCGACCACGACGTCGGGCGCCCAGCTGAGCCCGATCAGGTCATCGGCCGTCGCGCCCACCGCGATCATGACAGGCGCCTGCTCGCGCACGAACGGCGCGATCGCCCGGAGGTCGCCGTGGTCGGCAGCCCCGACGACCACGACCGACCGGCCGCGGATCCTGGTGGTCAGCTCCGGCAGGCCCCGGCCGTTGAGCAGCAGCTCGTTCTCGCGGCGCAGGAACTCGCTGGTCGTGTGGGCGAGCGTGTCGAGCTGGACGACCAGCCCGCTGCGGGCCTGGTCCATCTCCCGGTGCACCTGGTCCAGGTCGACGGCACGGCCGCTGGCGAGCTCCCGGGTGTGGCCGTCGGGCAGTACGGCGTGTATCACCCCGTCGTGGACCCGGATCCGCTGGTCGTCGTCGATCCGGTCGACACCGTCGCGACCGACCTGGTCGACCAGCAGGACGCCGGCCTCCGCGAGAACCTCGGGCCCGAGGTTGGCGTAGCGGCCGGAGATCATCGGGGCGGCGTTGACGACCACCGTGACCCCGGCGTCGACCAGCGCGGTGGCCGTGTCGCGGTCCAGGTCGACGTGGTCGATCACCGCGATGTCACCGGGGCGCAGCCGGGGCAGCACCGTCGACGTCGGCTTGCCGACCCGGGCGGTCCCCGTGACGCCGGGCAGTGCCAGCGACGCCTTCCGCGCGTTGAACCTCATCTCACCCCACGAACACTCCGGCGCCAGTCTGTCAGGACAGGGCCCGCGCGGGAGCGGCGACGTCGAGGAGCTCACGCGCGTGGGCGAGCGCCGTGTCGGACTCCGACATCCCGGCCAGCATGCGCGACAGCTCCCGCTCGCGCGCCGGGCCGTCGAGGACGGTGAGACCGCTGCTGGTCACCGAGCCGTCACTGGCCTTCTCGACGAGCACGTGCCGGTCGGCGTACGCCGCGACCTGCGGCAGGTGGGTCACCACCAGCACCTGCGCGGTGCGGGCCAGCTGCGCGAGCCGGCGCCCGACCTCGACCGCGGCGCTGCCGCCCACCCCCGCGTCGACCTCGTCGAAGACGAAGGTCGGCACCGGGCTCGTCCCGGCGAGGGCCACCTCGAGGGCCAACATCACGCGCGACAGCTCACCCCCCGAGGTGCCCTTGTGCAGCGGCCGGGGCCCGGACCCGGCGTTCGCCTCGAGCAGGAGCTCCACCTCGTCGACCCCGGAAGCGGTGTGCCGGAGCCAGCGGCTCCCCACCCGTAGGGGGCTGCCGCTGGGCGGCTGGTCACCGGCCGGGGCCGCCGCCTCGTGCTGGGTCAACGTGATCTCGAGCCGTGCGTCGGGCATGGCCAACAGCGCCAGCTCGGCGGTCACCTCGGCAGCGAGCCGCCCGGCGGCCTCCGCGCGCGCCGCGGACAGGGTCTGCGCGACCTCGCCGAGCTCCCCGCGCAGGGACCGCTGCTCGGTCCGCAGCGCCTCGATGCGCTCGTCGGTGCCGTCAAGGTCCCCCAGCCGAGCCGCCGAGGTCTCCGACCAGGCGAGCACCTCCTCCACGCTCTCGCCGTACTTGCGGGTCAGGACGGTCAGCGCCGCTCTGCGCTCGGAGACGGCGGCCAGCCGGGCCGGGTCGGCGTCGATCCCGGAGGCGTAGGACGCCACGTCGGCGGCCAGGTCGGACAGCAGGTAGGTGAGCTCACCGAGCCGGTCGGCCAGGGCCTCGGCCTCGGTGTCGTGCTCACGGACCGCGTCGAGCTGCGACCGCGCGGCCGCGACGGCGCCGAGCGCGTCGGGGTCGCCGGACTCGCTGGAGAGCGCCTCGCGTGCGAGCTCGGCGGCGGTGCGGAGCGTGTCAGCGTGCCCGAGGCGTGCCTCGTCGGCGGCGAGCTGCGCGTCCTCGCCCGGCCTGGGGTCGACCGCCTCGATCTCCGCCAGCCCGAACCGCAGCAGGTCGGCCTCGCGGGCCCGCTCCCGGGCGCTGGCCACGACCTCGTCGAGCTCGCGTTCGGTCGCCTCGAGCCGGGCGTGCAGCGCGGCGTAGGCGCCGACCAGGGCGAGCACCGGCTCCCCGCCGAACCGGTCCAGCGCCTCTCGCTGGGCGCGCTGCCGCAGCAGCCGGTGCTGGTCGGACTGCCCGTGCACGGCCACCAGCGGCTCGGCCACCTCGGCCAGCCGGGAGACCGGCACCGAGGCGCCGCCCACCCAGGCCCGGGACCGGCCCTCACCGGAGACGTTGCGGGCCAGCACGACGTGTCCGTCCTCGACCACGCCTCCCGCGTCGTCGACCGAGGCCGCGAAGGCGTCGAGCCCCTCGGCGTCGACGACGCCCTCCACCCGGGCTCCCGCGGCCCCCGTGCGGACCATGCCGCTGTCGGCCCGGCCGCCCAGCAGGAGCCCGAGCGCGGTCACCACCATCGTCTTGCCCGCGCCGGTCTCGCCCGTGATGACCGTCAGCCCGGGGCCGAGCCTCAGGGTCGAGGACTCGATGACTCCAAGCTGACCGATCCGGATCTCCTCGAGCATCAGAGGTTGTCGTCCTCTGCTCGGCGGCGCCGCTCGGCCGAGCCGCGCCAGCCCTGCACCGGGAGGTCGAACTTCGCGACCAGCCGGTCGGTGAACGGCGCCTCGTGCAGGCGGGCGAGCCGGACCGGCCGGTCTGCGCGGCGGACCTCGATCCGGGCGCCCGGGGGCAGCTCCACGGCCCGTCTCCCGTCGCACCACAGCACCCCGGCGACGTCGGTGCGGGCGATGACCTCGACGGCCAGCAGCGAGTCGGGCGCGACGACCAGCGGCCGTGCGAAGAGCGCGTGCGCGCTGATGGGGACCACGAGCAGCGCCTCGACGCCCGGCCAGACGATCGGGCCCCCGGCGCTGAAGTTGTAGGCGGTCGAGCCGGTCGGCGTGGCCAGCACCACCCCGTCACAGCCCCAGCGTGACAACGGCCGGTTGTCGATCTCGACGACCAGCTCGATCATCCGCTCCCGAGCGGCCTTCTCGATGCTCGCCTCGTTGAGGGCGAAGGTGTGGGTGACCAGCTCGCCGTCGCGGTAGGCGCGTACGTCGAGCGCCAGCCGGTCCTCGGGAACCCATCTGCGGTGCACGATGGCGTCGATGACGTCCTCGACGTCGTCGACCTCCGCCTCGGCGAGGAAGCCGACGTGGCCGAGGTTGACGCCCAGCACCGGCGTCCCGCTCCCCCACGTCACCTCCGCGGCCCGCAGGATCGACCCGTCGCCCCCGACCACCACCGCGAGCTCACAGTCGACCGCCAGGTCGACGTCGCCGTCCACCAACTCGATCGGAGGGTCGTAGGCCGTCGGCTCCACCCCCAGGTCCGCAGCCTCCGAGGCCAACAGCCGGACCACGATGTCGTGCTCGGCGAGCGCCTTGCAGAAGCTGATCGTGACATCGCGGGCAGCATCACGGCCGGTATGCGAGAGCAGCAGCACGCGCCGGATCGGCGCGGCTGGGTCGACGCTGGTCGTGCTCACGTCCCAAAGCCTCTCAGACGGCGCCCCCCGGCACGGTCAGCCCCGCACGGCGTTGTGGATGTCATCCTCGGTCAGCGCCGCCGCGCCGTGCCGCAGCCACAGGAAGAACTCGACGTTGCCCGACGGCCCCGGCAGCGGGCTGCGGGCGACCGCACGGGCTCCCCAGCCCAGCCCGGCGGCGCGGTCGGCCACGGTCGCCACGGCCTCGGCTCTCAGCTCGGGGTCACGCACCACCCCGCCCTTGCCGACCCGGTCCCTGCCGACCTCGAACTGCGGCTTGACCATCAGGGCCAGGTCGCCGTCGGGACGCGTCACCTCGACCAGCGGAGCCAGCACCAGGGCCAGGGAGATGAACGAGAGGTCGCCCACGACCAGGTCGACCGGGCCGCCGATCAGGTCGGGGGTGAGCTCGCGGACGTTGGTCCGGTCGTGCACGGTGACCCGGTCGTCCGAGCGCAGCGCCCAGGCCAGCTGGCCGTAGCCGACGTCGACGGCCACCACCTCGCGCGCGCCGGCCCGCAGCAGCACGTCGGTGAAGCCACCGGTCGAGGCACCGGCGTCCAGGCAGCGGCGGTCGGCGACCCTCAGGCCGAGCGGCTCGAACACCTCCAGCGCCCCCGCCAGCTTGTGCCCTCCGCGCGAGACGTAGTCGGGGCGGTCCGGGTCGTCGGCGACCACAATGGCGACGTCGGTGGTGACCTGGGTGGCCGGCTTGGTCGCGGGTGCACCGGAGACGCTCACCCGGCCGGCCGAGACAAGGTCGGCGGCCTGATCGCGCGAGCGCGCGAGCCCCCGGCGGACCAGCTCGGCGTCCAGCCGCAGCCGACGTGGTGGCACCCCGCGCGCCTAGGCGGGGTCGGCGTCGGTCTCGTCGGCGTCGTCGTGGGCGTCGAGGGCGCGCCGCAGCTGCACCTGGGCGTGCTCGAAGACGCCTACGTGCTCCTCCAGCGGCCGTTCCTCGAGCTCCTCGACGGCGCGGATCACCTCGTCCACCGCGCCCGACCCGGTGCGCACCCGCTCGGGAGTGACGACGTCGGCTTCCTCGTCGCCGGTGTGCTCATCGGGCTCGGGGAAGGCTTCGTGCGGGTCCTGCGTCATGCCGCGAACGCTACCCCGGCGGCGCGACCCCGGCGGTCGTGGCCGGCTCACCGGCCCCGTCGAGATGGCGCCAGGCCGCCACCGCCACCACCCGCCACCAGTTGTCGGTGTTCCCGGCGCCGTCGACCGCCAGCTCGCCGTCGGCGACCCGCGCCGTCCAGCCGCCGAGCGACACGGCGTCGCCGGAGATCTCCGGAGCCGGCTGTGGTCGGTCCAGCCCCGCCAGGTCGGATGAGAGGTACGTCGGCCGCAGCCCGGGCTCGGCCGCCACCAGCTCCGGCAGACCGGTGACGCCCGTGAGCACCAGGAGCGAGTCGATGCCGGCGGTGCGGGCCCCCAGGATGTCGGTGTCCAGCCGGTCGCCGACCATGAGCGGCCGCTCGGCGCCACAGCGGCGCACCGTCTCGTCGATCAGGGGTCGCGACGGCTTTCCTGCGACGACGGGCTCGACGCCGGTGAACCGGCGCAGCGTCTCCACCAGCACCCCGTGGCCCGGGGCCACCCCGAAGCTGGTCGGAAAGGTGCCGTCGGTGTTGGACGCGACCCACCACAGCCCGTCCTTGATCCGCACGGCCGCGCGCATGATCTCGCCCCACAGCACGTCGGGCCCGTAGCCGGTCACCACCGCCGCGGCGGGCTCGTCGACGGCGACCCGCGCCAGGCCCGCCTCCGAGACGGCCTCGACCAGGCCCGGGCCGCCCAGCACCACGACCGGGGCGCCTTCAGCGAGCCGTCCGCTCAGCACGCTGGCGGCCGCCTGAGCCGAGGTCACCACGTCGTCGGGACCGGTGTCGACACCGAGCTCGCGCAGCTGCTCGGCCACGGCTTGTGGAGGACGCGAGGCGTTGTTGGTGATGAACGCGACGCGCATCCCTGCCGTCCGCGCCGTTGCCACGTGCTCCGGCGCGCCGGGCACGGCCGACGCACCGACGTAGACCACCCCGTCGAGATCGAGCATCGCGAGGTCGTAACGCCGGTCCAGCGGCTCCTCCGTGCTGCGCAGGGTGGTCGGCTCTGTCGGTGGCAACCCGGACTCCTCACCTGGTGAGAACTACCCTTGGACGATGGACGCCGGCGCCGTGGTCATCCCGCCCTATGTGGGCCGGCCCCTGCGCCTCGCGCCGTTCCATGGGGTCCGGCTCAACCCCCGGCGCGTGGGCGACCCGGCCTCGGGCCGCCTCTTCGCCCGACCGTACCGGGCCGTCGCCGCGCGGCTCACCCAGTGGCAGGAACGCGGACAGCTGCGCCGCGACGACGAGCCGGCGGTCTACCTGCACGAGTACACCACCGGCGGGCTCACCGTCCGCGGCCTCGTGGGGGCGCTGGACATCTCGCACCGCGCCAGCGGGCCCGAGGACCGCGCCGTCTTGCCGCACGAGGGCATCCACCCGGTCCAGGCAGACGAGCTCGCCGACCGGATGACCGAGCTCGCGCTCAACCCGGCGCCGATCCTGCTCGTGCACCGGGCGCCCGCCTCGGTCCGGAGCATCGTGCACCGGGTGCTCGAGGAGCCGCCGGTCGACGAGTTCGTCGACCGCAACGAGCAGCGGCACCGGATCTGGGCGATCCGCGACCCCGAGCTCCTGGCCGGCATCGATCACGGGCTGGCGCAGAGCCAGGCGCTCATCGCCGACGGCCACCACCGCTACGCCGCCTACCTGCGGATGCAGCGCCGATCGCCGGGGGGCCCCACCGACCGGGGCCTGGCCATGCTGGTCGACCAGGAGGACACGCCGCTGTTCCTGGGCCCGATCCACCGCATCCTCACCGGGGTCGGACTCGACGACCTGGCCGCGGCCGCCGAGGTGGTCGGCGCGGGTTTCGAGCTCCTCGACCGCGCGAGCGCCGTGCGAGCCCTCGACCCGGCCACCCTCGCCGCGACGGACGGGCGGCGGTGGGCGAGCGTGAAGCTGCACCTGGCCGAGGACCGTGCCGCCGTGGAGGAGCTGCACGAGGAGCTGGTGCCGGCACTGCCTCGCGGTCCGCAGCGAGTCGAGTATCACCACTCCGTCGAGTCCACGCTGAGCCGGCTGCGCCGCGACAGCGTCGCGGTGCTGATGCCCGCTCCCGACGTCGACCTGGTGCTGAAGATCGCCGCGGACGACCGGCTGCTCCCGGAGAAGGCCACCTCGTTCCAGCCCAAGCCGAGCGTCGGGGTGCTCATCCGCTCTTTGCGCGACGAATGATCCGGCCGGTCGTCAGCTCGACCTCGACCCGGGACGCCGTGGCGCCCGCCGCGCGGAAGAAGCGGCGCCGCAGCGCACCGGAGACCTCGACGATGTCGTCGGGCCCCCAGCGCGGCACCTGCTTCTTGAGCCGTCCCGACCAGATCGCGCACTCCAGCGTGTCCACCCGCTGACGGGGCCGCTCCCCGTCGGCCGGCGCCGGTCGCTCCACGACCACCCGCAACGTCCAGAGCGAGTCGCCGCTGGGCAGCTCCCGCAGCTGCGGCGCGTCGGCCAACCGGCCCACGAGCCGCACCTCGTTGACGGCCTCGGGGTGGTCGTCCACCACCGGGCCGTCGGTCTTCTGTGCTGTCGTCATCTGCACATCACCTCCGCGAACCACGCTTCCGCGGCGCCCCGACACCGGCGAACCCCGGCGCGGTCTGCTGTGGACAAGGCCCGCCGGACGGCTGGCTGTGGACAGTTCGTGGACGTGCCCAAGGCGCCCGGAAATGCCAAGAAGGCCACCCGCACGAGGCGGGTGGCCTTCTCGAAAGAATGTCCGGCGACGTCCTACTCTCCCACAACCTCCCGGTTGCAGTACCATCGGCGCTGAGAGGCTTGACTTCCGGGTTCGGGATGGGACCGGGTATTTCCCTCTCGCTAAGGCCGCCGTAACTCTTGCCGGCACCCACGGGGCCCGATAAACGGGCCGCACCGTGAGCAGCCGAAGCTACTTCGTATCCAGTTGTTGGCTGGATTCCTTCGTGGACGCGAGCAGTCTGTGCTGCAGCAGGTAGTCGACTCAACCCATGTGTTGTCTTGGTTGAATGTTTGTGGGACAAGCCCTCGGTCTATTAGTACCAGTCGGCTGGGCATTGCTGCTGTACACCTCTGGCCTATCAACCCAGTGTTCTGCTGGGGACCTTACCTACTTATGTAGTGGGAAACCTCATCTTGAAACGTGCTTCCCGCTTAGATGCATTCAGCGGTTATCACTTCCGAACGTAGCCAACCAGCCGTGCTCCTGGCGGAACAACTGGCACACCAGAGGTTCGTCCATCCCGGTCCTCTCGTACTAGGGACAGCCTTTCTCAAGTTTCCTGCGCGCGCGGCGGATAGGGACCGAACTGTCTCACGACGTTCTAAACCC